>Ga0265297_10000389_pt1 | contig 135251 bp, 156 predicted proteins | sample Munlanlwell13791_FD_192502 | JGI IMG/M metagenome (GOLD analysis project Ga0265297, IMG submission 192502) | Leachate microbial communities from a municipal landfill in Southern Ontario, Canada - Leachate well 137-91 | ecosystem: Engineered > Solid waste > Landfill > Unclassified | place... | reverse complement strand
CTTGGTTGGTAGTTTAAGTGGGGCGCTTTTCTCCTAAAAAGTAACGGAGAAGTTTAAAGGTCGGCTAGATCCGGATGGAAATCGGATTAGTCCTGTAAAGGGATAAGCCGGCTTAACTGCAAGACGGGTATGTCGCGCAGATGCGAAAGCAGAACTTAGTGAACCGACCATGGTTCGTAGGACCGTGGGAGATCATCAGACAAAAGTTACCCCGGGGATAACAGGCTGGTAGTGCCCGAGAGTCCATATCAACGGCACTGTTCGGCACCTCGATAAACTGCCGAATGTCGAGGAAATAAACCAACTCATAACGGAGAAAGCCATATATGTTCAATAACCCAGTATTTTGTTATAATATAACAAATATATCACATATGTATGGTCAACACCGTGGGAAGTTGCGAAAATAAATATTGGCATAAAAAGTGGATTCCAATTAAGAAATCTCTCAAGTTGAATTCAAAACAGAGAGAATTAATAATCGGATCACTTCTTGGCGATGGTACGATGCGTTTGGGCAAGAATGCTCAAAACGTCAATTTTAAAGTAGAGCATGGATTAATGCAAAAAGAGTATGTGATGTGGAAATATCAAATACTCAAGCCATTTGTTTTTACTGAACCGAAGATAAGTCATAGATTCGACGAAAACGGAGAAAAATATGAAAAATCTTGGTGGTTTAGAACAATACGGCATCCATTGTTTACAGAGATATACAGAGAATTTTACAAAGGAGACGGATATAGGAATGGTAAAAAGATTATTCCTGAAATACTCAGAAATGAGTTTACGCCCTTAGTATTAGCTGTATGGATTATGGACGACGGTTCATTTTCTAGAAATAAGATTGATATAAGTACATATTGCTTTTCTTTGCAGGAGATAAATAATCTGCAAGAATATTTTAAAGATATATTTGATATCAAGATGAATTATTATCGCGACCGCGATAAAGGATATCGAATGTATTCGAATCAAGAAGAAACACTTAAGTTGATAAAAATTATCCGTCCATACATCATCCCTTCGATGATGTACAAGATATTTCGCAACCCCGTAACGACTGGATTCCCGCATCGCCAAAAAAGCGGGATGAAGATAGCAAGTATGTAAATGCTATAACACGTTGGTATTTAGATGGACATCTAAATAAAGGTATAGTCTGCGCTGTTAGTAATAATAGAAGTTAGTGGTCGGCTCATCACATCCTGGGGCTGTAGAAGGTCCCAAGGGTTTGGCTGTTCGCCAATTAAAGTGGTTCGTGAGCTGGGTTCAGACCGTCGTAAGACAGGTTGGTCCATATCTACCACAGGCGTCGAGTTTTGAGGAGAGTTGCCCTTTGTACGAGAGGATCAGGGTGAACTAACCTCTGGTGTATCAGTTGTCCCGCCAGGGGCATAGCTGAGTAGCTAAGTTAGGAAGGGATAAGAGCTGAAAGCATCTAAGCTCGAAGCCCACTCCAAGATTAGAACTCTTATTCAGGTTAAAGACTATGACCTTGATAGGTCGCAGGTGTAAGCCCCGTGAGGGGTTCAGCCGAGCGATACTAATTGAATATTAAAATAACTCTTTGATTAGCAATTACTAGCTTTATTCTAAATTTATTTATTCTACTCCTTTTTGTTTTTAATATGGGGGCTATACTGGAAGTGCTCCACCCGATCCCTTTCCGAACTCGGAAGTGAAATCTTCTAAGGCCGATGATAGTGGTATCCGCGAAAGTAGGTCGCCCCCGTATTAAAGATCGAAAGGAGTTTTTTGTTTGACAAAGGAAACTGACAAGAGTATAAATAATCTTAATGTTCGTTGAAAAATGAACATGGTGATAATTATGTTTCTTGCAACAGATCAAGATTTTGAGATTGACGAAGACCTTTTGAGAAGTTTTCAAAATGGGCAGATGATTTCCAGTATTATTTATGCCCATCACGAAAATGTTTCTCAGGGAACCAAGAGAGCGATGGTCAACTTCCTCATAATGAAAAAATATCTTTCTTTTCATATAGGAGAAAGAAGCGGCCAGGCTGTTTGGTCCAGATGGGTTGAATCGGAAAAGATAGACGAACTCATTGAAGCGCTTTACAATTTCGTCTTCGATGGCAACGATTTTCCCCAGTCGTTCACGATTGGTGAAATCAAGACCGGGAAGAAGATGATTATCAGTCCTGGACAATTATTTTCAAAGGAGGTGTTCTCCGTGTGACGAAGCAATTCGTCACTTTTTTATAAAAGAAAACGCCAAACAAATAAAAATTATGTTTGGCTTATTAGTTGGCGATTTGTACCCGTATTTCTTATTCCTTCAATTTTTTGGTGGGCAATTTTTTTGAAAGCCACCGGAACCGGCGAGTCAATGATTGTTCGCCATTGTTCAACCGGCCATTTCATTTTATGAAGGGCCGATTCGGTCAGGTAATCCCATTTGCTTGCAGCGGGGGAGCCCAGGAATACTTCTGGAGAGTTACTGCTAATCAAAGTTTTTTTGATTAGCATGGTTTTGAGCGGAGAGCACAACAACAGCTCCTCTTCCGGGTTCTTTTGGTAAAATTCCAGAGCATTAATCCAGGTTTCGTAGGCTATTCTGTTTTCCTCGTTCAATCCTTTAGCAATCTCCCTGCCATAATCACCGCGATTTTGCTCACGCAGGATTTTTGGAATTGAAAGCGTTTGCACGACTTCTTGCGAAATTCTTGCCAGCGTCGTCATTTTTTGGACCGCTGCTTTGGTGGGCTCCTTCCCAAGACATTGAATTTTGACTAAGGAGAAACAATCCTTGAAGCAAAGATTTTTTTGTTCAATGTTTTTCGTTATGAGGTCGTCGATAAAGGCGGATGGCTGGCCAGTCGATACATATAAAGAAACAATCCCTTCTGAAGTAGTCAGTATTTTTTTAGGGATCTTTTGGGTAAGAATGATATTTTTTAGGTCTTTCACGGTGCACCTCTTTGTTAATGTGCATCCTTATTTTACCTTTACCTTGGATTTTGTCAATTTTGTCTTTTTCTATATCTTGGTATATAATCAGAGTATGAATTCCGTTATCACCAAGAAGAGAATATCAGTCCTTGTTTTTTTACTCGTTTGTTTTTTAATAGTTAATGCTTTTCTGAGGGACGGTTTGAAGAATTTTGTTTATGAAAAATCGGCAGCCCTCCAAGCTTCTTTGTGGGACAGGGGAAGCAATGATTCTTTTGCCATGCAAAATCAGGAAGAGTTGAATAAAAAATTAATTGAAGAAAATCAGAAGTTGCTTTCCGATTTGGCCGGACTGCAAGGAGTCCGAGAAGAAAACGAAACCTTAAGAGAAGCTCTGGGATTGAAATTGCAGAATGATTTTGATTTGGTTCTGGGCCGGGTTATTAGTAAAGATGTTTTAAGTGATACATTGTTGATAAACATCGGATTAAATGACGGGGTTAAGAAAGGTTTTCCGGTAATACTTTCGGGAAAAGCTTTGTTGGGCCGGGTCGTTGATGTTTATCCCAATTATTCTCGGGTTATGCTGATTACTCAAAAAAACAATATGATTGACGTGGAAATACCCGATGCCAAGAGTTTTGCTTTGAGTAAAGGGGAAGGGGGCTTAAAAGCCAGTTTGGATATGTTCCCGAGGGATAAAGAGTTGAAAGAGGACAGTCTTATCATCACTTCGGCGATGGGAGGAAACTATCCGGCCGGGTTATTGGTGGGTAAGGTGAAAAATGTGAAGAAATTGGACAATGAAGTATATCAGAGGGCGGACATTGAAAAGGCTTTTGATTTGAATACGGTTAATAATATTTTTGTCATTAAAATAGCGGAAATATATAATGATTAAAGAAGCACTCAAAACCTTGTTTTTGATAGTCGTCATGTATTACGCTTTTCTTTTTGAAATGAGTTTCTTGCCATTTTTTACCTTTTTCAGTTTTTTGATTTTGTTTGTTGTTCTGATTAATATTCTGGAAGAGCCTTGCGGGAGGATAGGATTGTTTTCCGCTTTCTTTTTGGGTTTACTAATGGATATTTATTCAACCCACTATATCGGTTTAATGGCAATCGGTTTTCTTTTATTATCTCTTTTATTAAAACTTATTTTATCAAGATATGTCAGGGTGGGGTCGCTCGGATGGCTACCGAAAATTTAAAGTGAACCGGGGAAGCTCGGATATTGAAACGGACGACATTTTCTTGGATGCTTTGGCGCACAAAAAAGACCGCGGAGGTTATACCATGGAAACGGCTCTTTCTCAGAAGATATTCCATTTGGTTATGGCTTTTTTCTTCATTTTTATAGGAATTTTATTATTCCGTTGTTTTTCTTTCCAAGTCATTGATTATAAAACATATGCCGAGAAAGCGGAAAAGAACAAGTTTTTGTCTTCGGAGGTTGAAGCTCAGCGAGGAATTATCTATGACCGCAATTTCAAGCAGTTGGTTTCCAATACCCAGACCTTTGATTTGGTCTGCAATATTTATAACCTGCCCAAAGATGAGTTTGAGCAGGAAAAGCAATTGCGTGAGGTTTCCCGGGTGATGGATATTTCATATGATGATTTGAAAAACAATATTAGCGAGATGAAAAAAGCGGGGGAGATAAAGTTTGATGTGGCCCGCGATTTGGAAAAAGAAAAAGTCATTGTCTTGAAAACCAAGGAAGAAGAATTGACCGGATTTTCTATCGTCAAAAAGAAAAAGAGGGAATATTTGAACGGATACGATTTTGCCCATGTTTTGGGGTATGTTTCCGGAGATGCTTCGGTCGGAGAAGCGGGAGTGGAAAATCAGTACAACGATGTTTTGAAAGAAATACCGGGCGAGATTAACAGGGAAAAAGACGTCTATGGCAATTTAGTCAAAGAAGAAATCATCAAGCCTTCGGAGTCGGGCAATAATCTGCTTTTGAATATCGATTATGACTTGCAAGAAAAAGCGGCTTATTTCCTTGCCGCCGCTGTTTCCGGCTATTCGGCCAAAGGAGGTTCGGTTATAGCGGTCAATCCCAAGACGGGAGAAGTTCTGGCTTTGGTTTCCTATCCCTCATATGACAATAATATGTTTTCCCGGGACCTGACCAACAAAGAGTTCAATGATTTATTGAAGAGCCCTCAGACATCTTTCTTTAATCGTTCAATTGCCGGGGAGTATCCAATCGGTTCAACCATCAAGCCTTTTATCGGAGTCGCCGCTCTGGAGCAGTCTATTGTGACCACGGATAAAGAAATATATTGTGAGGGAGGAATTGAATTGAATGACGGAACGATTAAAAAAGACTGGATGACGCACGGCTGGACTAATTTAAAAAAAGCCATTGCCGAATCCTGCGACGTTTTCTTTTATATGGTCGGAGGAGGGTATAAAGGATTTAACGGTTTGGGAATCGCCAAGATAGAGAAATATCTGGAAAAGTTCGGATTCGGAGCTGCGACCAATATTGATTTGCCCGGAGAAAAGACCGGATTGATCCCAGACCCGGAATGGAAAGAAGAGCAGAACGGATTGAATTGGTATCCGGGAGATACATACAATGTTTCTATCGGCCAGGGATATTTCAAGGCCACCCCTTTGCAATTGACCATGGCGACAGCTTCCATCGCCAATAATGGTAAATTGATGGAACCGCAGATAGTGAAGAGCGTTTTGGATAATAACAATCAGACGATTGAAAGTTTTGAACCGAAAGTGGCGAGCGAGAATTTTGTTTCTTCATCGGCGGTTGCTGCGGTCAGAGAAGGAATGAGAGAAACGGTTTTGTCTTCGGCCGGTACCGCCCGCTCTCTGCAATATCTGCCGGTTACTTCGGCAGCTAAGACCGGAACCGCCCAGACCGGAAAGAATGAAATTTATCATAACTGGATTTCGGTTTTCGCTCCGTACGAGGAGCCGGAAATAGTTTTGACGGTTTTGGTGGAAAGCGTTCCCCAGAATACCGGATTGGCCAATCTTGTTTCGCGAGAGATTTTAGGTTATTATTTTGGTGAGAAGGTTCAGGTAGAGAATGTGCAAGAAATAGTTAATGAAGAGGGTAATTAATTAAAATTATGGAAGAGAATAAAAAAGAAATCATCAGAAGATCGGCGGTTGATAAATTGAATGTCAATCTTTGGCTGCTGGGTGTTTTGTTCACCGTCTTTACTTTTCTTGTTGCCACCAATTCCCAATTATTGAAAGATAATAATTTATTGGCTTTTCAGTTGACAGCAGCGATTCCTTTGATCATGAGTTCCATCTTTGCCAGACAGAAATTGGCCTGTGCCTCAAAGAGGGAGAAGGAGTGGCACGATTCGGATTTATAACTTTTATCATCGCTTACGGGTTTTTGATTAATTCAATCGGCATGATGATGGCTTATATGATAAGTGTAAAAGTGAGCATGCTTTTCTTTTTGATTAATATTATCAATCCTTTGACTTATTCCTATATGGAAATTAAGGACAAAGAGGAGACTTTTAAATCAAGATTTTATAAAGATGCTTTATTTATCGGCATTATTGTTTTCTTGGGCATCTTGCCATCATTGAAAGGAATGTAGTGTCTTGCTTTCTCGGTAATATGTGCTATACTATGGCCAAAAGGATTAATCTTGGAGATTAACTCTTTTTTCTAAATTTTAAAGTGATAAAAATATGGATGAAAAATACTTAACTCAGGAGGGCTTGGATAAGCTGAAAAAAGAGCTGGAATACCTTAGAAAAGAAGGTAGGATAGAAGTGGCAGAAGAATTGAAAGAAGCGATTTCTTTCGGTGATTTGTCAGAAAATGCAGCTTACGATGAAGCCAAAGAGAATCAAGCAAACATTGAAGGTAAGATTCTTGAATTGGAAAGATTGATTTCTTCAGCCAAAGTTATTCACGATAACGAGAATACGGGCTGGGTTCAAATCGGATCTTATGTTACAATCAAAGACGGCGGGGATGAGGAAAGATACCACGTGGTTGGAGAAGAAGAAGCTAACCCCATGGAAAACAGGATTTCCTTTAAATCTCCCTTGGGCCAGGCTTTGATTAATAAGCCGAAAGGAGCCGAAGTTGAAATTAAGACTCCCAAAGGTTCTCTCAAATACAAAATACTAAAAATAGAATAAATATGTCTACCGTAGACGAAATCAGACAAAATAGGATAGAAAAGCTAAAGAAGATTTTAAAGAGCGGAGAAAATCCCTATCCTATTGAAGTCAAAAGAACTCATGAAATCAAACAGATTTTAGAGGATTTTGTTTCTTTGGCTAAAAAAGAGGAAGAAGTTATTCTTGTGGGAAGAGTTCGAACCATCAGAACTCACGGAGCTTTGACCTTTATCGATTTTGAAGACGGGACCGGAAAGTTCCAAGCTTTGTTCGCCAAAGACAAGCTCGGAGAGAAAAGCTATCAGACATTTTTGGAAATGTTTGACATCGGTGATTTTATTGAAATCCACGGCACCGTATTTGAAACCAAAAGAGGAGAGAAGACAATTGAGGTCCGCGATTACAAAATGATTTGCAAATCTTTGAGGCCCTTGCCCGAGAAGTGGCATGGATTGAAAGATGTTGAAGAGAGATATAGAAAAAGATATCTTGATTTGTTGTTTTCTTCCGAAGTTAAAGACAAGTTTGTCATTCGCTCCAGATTCATCAAGGAAATGAGAAACTTCTTGGACAACGAAGGTTTCATGGAAGTGGAAACCCCGATATTACAGATGTTGTACGGCGGAGCTAGAGCCAAGCCTTTTAAGACTCATTTGAATGCAATGGACTTGGATGTATTTTTGAGAATATCTCCGGAATTGTATTTAAAGAGATTATTGGTCGGAGGATTTGAAAAAGTATATGAAATCGGAAAGTGTTTCAGGAACGAAGGAGTGGACAAGTTCCACAATCCCGACTTTACCATGATTGAATGCTACTGGGCCTATGCCGACTACAAGCAATCAATGAAAATGATTGAAAGAATGTTTGAAACAATTTTAACCAATATTTTCGGAACAACCGATATTAAATACGGAGACGCCGTTTTGAATTTCAAGGGTCCCTGGGAAAGAATTGAATTTTTTGCTTTGTTGGAAAAGTATACCGGAATCAAATACGAAGAAATGAACGAAAAGGCTTTGGCCAAGAAAGCCAAGGAAATGGGAATTGATCTTCCTGACGGAGCGGACAAGCCCAATATTGCCGATGAGATATACAAGAAATACTGCCGACCTAAGATAATCCAGCCGACTTTTGTCATTCATCACCCCAAAGGGTTCCAGCCTTTGGCTAAGGACCTTGATAGTGAGAAGTTGGCCAGCTATCAGTTGGTTTTGGCCGGAGCGGAGGTAATTAATGCTTTTTCCGAACAAAACGACGCGACCGAACAGGGAGATGTTTTAAAGGGTCAGGAAAAATTATTCAAAGGAGGCTTTGAAGAGGCCCAGAGGTCTGACGATGAATTCGTTGAAGCCTTGGAATACGGTATGCCGCCGGCAGCCGGATTCGGGATAGGAATCGACAGAATCGTTTCCATGATTACCGATTCAGGTTCATTGAGGGAAGTGATACTCTTCCCACTAATGAAAGACAAGGAATAAAGGAGGCCCGGGGAAACCTGGGTTTTTGTATCGTATATCATCGTATACTATCGTATATAATTGAATATATACAATTTTGACGCCCTTTTTATTTTCTGGTAGGATGGTGGCATACCATCTTTAAAGATGGAGGAGTGAAATTTTGCAGGCAGCATTTAACGCCCTTTTAAATATGGTTTCAGATGTTGGAGCTCAGCGTATCTTCGAGATATTAGGTCCAATTCCATCAAGAGTGGATGGAGTGCTTGTTGCAAGAAAGGGAGAAGAAGACTTTGCCAGCCCATTGTACAAAGCCTTAAATCCTTCCGGTAACAGGATCATTGAAGAGGGTAAAGACGTCTATTCAGCGGTCTGGGACATCAGAGAGTTTCGGCATGCCCGCGTCATCATCGCCATCAAAAAGATTGATGATTCTGTCGCCAAGGAGATTGTCGAAGCGCTCGTCGCACTACGCAGAAAAGTAATCATCGAAGGAATCTTCATTGTTGCACTTGACGATGTCAGGTCATTCAAAGGCGATTTCAAAGTGATTACTCCCGGAGGTTAAATCCTCTTTTTTGTTTGCTTTTTTTACTCTAAATTGATAATATATACTTACAAAAAATATATGCTGGATATTAAATTCATCAGGGAAAACCCCGATAAAGTAAAAGAAGCTTGCAGGAAGAAAAAGGTTGATTTTGACGTGGATAATTTATTGAAATTGGACGCTCAAAGAAGAGAGCTGATTATGGCGATTGAAAACAAGAGCGCCATGAAGAATCAGGCCAATAAGAGGATTCAGGAAGCCAAGACCAAGGAAGAAAGAGAATTGGTTATCGCTCAAATGAGGGAATTGGACAGGAATTCGGATAATGAAGAAGAGCAATACAAAAAAATCAATGAAGAATTTGAAAGATTAATGCTTTTGGTTCCCAATATTCCCGACGAGTCGGTTCCCGAAGGAAATTCCGATGCTGATAATTTGGAAATCAAGAAATGGGGGAAAATACAGAACTTTAATTTTCCAATCAAAGACCATGTTCAATTGGCCAAGGATTTAGACTTGGTTGATTTTGAAAGAGGAACTAAGGTTTCCGGATTCAGAGGGTACTTTTTAAAAAGAGAAGCGGTTCTGATTTGCATGGCCATTTGGCAGTATGCAATGGAGACTTTGATGAAAAGAGGATTTGTTCCCGTTCAAGCTCCTTCCTTGGTCAACGAAGCCGCCATGACCGGAACCGGTTATTTGCCTCAATCTAAAGACGAGGTTTACCGAACCCATGACGGAATGTATTTGGCCGGAACTTCGGAAGTCGCCATTATGAGTTATTTTAGTAATGAGATATTGAAAGAAGAAGATTTACCGATTAAGTACATGGGATTCTCTCCTTGCTTCAGGACGGAAATCGGAAGCTACGGCAAAGACACTCAGGGAATTTTCAGGGTTCATGAATTCATGAAAATAGAGCAGGTTGTTTTGTGCAGGAACGACAAAGAAGAATCAATCGAGTTGCATGAAGAAATAACCAGAAATGCCGAAACTATTCTTCAGGGATTGAATATTCCATACCATGTTGTCGTCAATTGTGCGGCTGACTTGGGTTTGGGGCAGGTTAAGAAATACGATATTGAGTGCTGGACTCCTTCGCAGAATAAATACAGAGAAACTCATTCTTCTTCATACTTTTTCGACTTCCAAACAAGGAGACTGAATATCAGATACAAGAATAAGCAGGGAGAAACCAAGTTCGTTCACTCTTTGAACAATACCGGAATCGCCACTCCGAGAGTTTTGATTTCGTTGCTTGAAAACAATCAGCAGAAAGACGGTTCGATTAAGATTCCCAAGGTTCTCCACAAATATTTGGGATTTAAAGAAATCAAAAGGAAGAAATAATGGAAATATCGGTGGAATACAAGCAAAACAGGATTGAAATCAACGGAAAAGAGTTATCATACAAAGTTGCCGGAACGGGCAAGCCACTTTTGATAATCCACGGCTGGGGGGCTTCATCCAATACCTGGATGAATCTTGTTGAAGAGATGAGCGGAAAAGGATTTCAGTTGATTATTCCCGACTTGCCGGGCTTTGGAAAGTCAGCCGAACCGGACAGTAATTGGGGAAGCGAGGAGTATACGAATTGTATTTCAGAACTGATTAAGAGATTGGATTTAAAAGATTTCTATTTGCTGGGCCATTCTTTCGGAGGAGGAATCGCTTTAAAGATAGCGACGAAGGGCGGGGTTTCTAAATTGATTCTTTGCGATGCGGCCATAGTGAGGGAAGAGAGATTGGATTTAAGGCAAAAGATTTCCAAAACAATTTCCCGAGTCGGTTCGAAATTGATTCCCAAGAGTTTGCCCGGTTATCATTTTTTGGAAAAAGCGGTCTACAGATTGGCCGGAGTCAATGATTATTACCGAGCCAGTCCGGTAATGAAGGAAGTTTTTAAGAAAGTCATCAATGAAGATTTGAGCTTTTTGTTAAATAAAGTCAGTTGCCCCTGTTTGATTATCTGGGGAGGAGACGATAAGGCGACTCCTTTGATTGATGCCTACTATATGAATAAAGAAATTAAAGATTCGGAATTGAAGATAATTTCCGGGGCGAGGCATAATCCATACAAAACCCATCCCAAGGAAACAGCCGAAGTAATCATTAATTTTTTAAACAAATAATATGTTTTCGATTGAACCATGGATGCCGATAGCAGTGGGCTTAACAGTTCTGTTTTTTTGGTTCTTTAAAGAGATTAAATCTTTTTTGTTCTGGACTTATTTGTGGCAGCTGAAGAACTATCATATCGGCAGGTTTCTGGCTCACTTTGATACATACAGCGGAAAGAAGATTTTCGGCAATTGGATTGCTTATTTAAAATACCTTATTTTCATTACTTTGTTTCTGATGATGGGTTCTTCCAATTATACTTATCCTGAACCTTTCAATTCGTATTTGGTTGGATACAGCCTATATATTGTCGGGCTTATTCCTTTATTATTTTTGATTTATTTGTTGGAGGGATTTTCGGCAATTACGGGAATATTAAGGAAAAGAATTAAAACTCCTCAGATAACCTCCAAGATTTCTTTCCTTCTGCCGATTATTTTTATCCCCCTGGGAGTGATTACCGTAGTTTTCGCCAGGTTGTTTGTCAATGATTATTTAAATCCGAGCAAGTGGATTAGTTTTGATTTGATTCCTTTTGCCATGAGCATTCTTTCTTTTGATATTTTAACTCCCCTGATAGTTTCTTTCATCATCCTTTTGTTCCAGCCGATCACCGTTTTTATGAGGAACAGGATGATAAAAAAAGCAATTAAAAAGAGAAAATCTTTGGAAAACCTTTTGGTTGTCGGCATTACCGGAAGCTACGGAAAAAGTTCGACCAAGGAGTTTTTGAAATTCATCCTTTCTAAAGAATTCAAAGTTGTTTCAACCGAAAAGAACGAGAACTCGGAAGTCGGTATTTCTCAATGTATTTTGAATCAAGTTAAAGAAGACGACGAAGTGTTTATCTGTGAAATGGGGGCGTATAACCGCGGAGGGATAAAGTTTCTGTGCGATATCAGCAAGCCGAAGATAGGTATTTTGACGGGAATAAACAACCAGCATCTGAGCACTTTCGGTTCACAGAAGAACATTGTTAAAGCCAAGTTTGAATTGATTGATTCTCTGCCCATGGAAGGATTGGCGGTTTTGAATTGGGACAGCGAATTGGTTAAAGACAACTTCAAGTCCTCGATTAACAGTATCAAATACTCGGTTTTAGGAAAACAGGATATTTGGGCCGAGGATGTTAAAGGAGGAAAAGAAGGGATTTCCTTCAAATTGTTATTTAAGACGGGGGAGAGCTATGATTTGAATCTCAATATTAACGGCGTGCAGAATGTTCCCAATATCTTGGCCGCTGTTGCCGTGGCTAAAAAGCTGGGAATGAATGCGGAAGCCATCGTCGAAAGATTGAAAGAAATCGATTCTTCAATCGGCGGAATGAAGTTCAAAAAGTTCAACGGTTTTGATGTGGTCAACGCCACTTATTCCTCCAACTTTAACGGAATCATTTCCCATTTGGATTATTTGAAGAATTGGGAGGGCAAAAAGATATTGGTCATGCCGTGCTTGATTGAGCTTGGCTTCGACGGAAGGAAAGCTCACCAAGAAATTGGAAAGAAAATTGGAGAAGTTTGCGATTTGGCGATTATCACCTCTAAAGATTATTTGAAAGATTTAAGGAGGGGAGGAGCGAAGAACGTTGTTTTCATGGATAACGGAGAAAAGATATTCAAGAAGATATGTTCTTTTGCTAAAGAGGGAGATGTTGTTTTATTGGAATCAAGGGTTCCCTTGAAATTGATTGATAAATTATTAAAATAATGAAAAAAGTAATTTCCATTTCCTTATCACCCAATACGGAAAAAGACGACGTCTCATTGGCTTCGGATTTGCTTTGGAAGCCCTGGAAATGGAAGCAGGGAAGAGAACTGGAAAGGACATTCAGGAACTTTTTCGGTTTTCCAAACGCCTTCAGTTTTAATTCCGGAAGAAGTTCTTTGATTGCCATTTTGAAGGCGATGGAAATAGGGAAGGGCGATGAAGTCATCGTTCAAGCCTTTACCTGTAATGCGGCCGTCAATCCGATTATTCATGTCGGAGCTAAACCGATTTTTGCTGATATCGACGAGACTTTGAATATTTCAGTGGAAGAAGTCAGAGCCAAAATAACTTCGAAGACCAGAGCGATAATGGTTCAGCACACTTTCGGCTATCCGGCCGAGGTGGAGGAAATTAAGAAAATTTGTTTATTGAAAAATATTTATTTGATTGAGGATTGCGCCCATTCTTTGGGAGCCAAGTTCAAAGATTCGTATTGCGGTTCGTTCGGTGATGCTTCTTTTTTCAGTTTCGGGAGGGATAAGATCATCTCTTCCGTTTACGGAGGAATGGTGGTTGTCAATAATGATTCTTTGGTGGAAAAGGTTTCCGATTTCCAGAAGGTTTTGGATTATCCTTCTGTTTTTTGGACCATCCAGCAATTATTGCATCCGGTTTTGATGAATAAAGTCATCCTTCCTTTATATGATTCCAAATTGGGAAGAGGATTATTGGCTTTATTCCTTAATCTCAATATTTTATCCAAGGCCGTGACCAGAAAGGAAAACAAGGGAGAGCTTCCAGCATATTTTCCCAAGAGAATGCCCGACGCTTTGGCGGTTTTGGCGATTCATCAATTGAAAAAAATTAATAAATTCAATGAGCACAGGAGAGAAATGTCCGGACTATATGAAAGGGAATTTGTTAAAAAGAAGATTAAGTTTGTTTTCAGAGAAGACAAAAACAGGGAAGAGGTGTTTTTAAAGTATCCGGTTTTGGTTATTAATCCTTTGAAGGTTATAACCGAAGCTAGAAAAAATGGCATATATTTGAATGACGGATGGAGCGGTTCCCCGGTCGTTCCTCCCCTAACCGATTTAACCAGCGTTTGTTATGCCGTCTCTTCTTGTCCGAAAGCAGAAGAAGCGGCCAAAAGAATTGTTTGTTTGCCGACGCACATTAATATTTCAAGGAATGATATTAAAAGAATAGTTGACCTTTTTTAACGTTTAAGACAAAATAAATATATGAAATCTAAAGCCTTCACCCTAATTGAATTGTTGGTCGTCGTGGCCATCATCGGAATCTTGAGTGGCTTCGTCATCGTCCAGATGAACGGAGCCATTAATGCTGCTAACGACGGAAAGAAGAAGGCTAACCTCTCTTCCATCAAAAAAGCCTTGATTGTCTACGGAGTCGAGAACGGCAACAGCTACCCGGTTGAATCCGGCTGCACCATCGGTTCTTGTTCCACCCTTGATCCGGCTCTCTCTTCTCTTCTTCCACAAAACCTCAACGGAACATATACATATGAATCCGATGGTTCTTCTTTCTCCGTCTCTTCCATCCTCTCTTCCGGCTATGCCTATACCTACGACAGTGTTACCAATTCCTTTACCACCGAAGAACCGACGGCCGGTTCCTGCGGTACCGCTTCCAAGACATACCTATATACCGAAACCACATATGGGAGTGATACCTTCTGTACCCTTGGAACCTCAACTCCGAGTTCTCCCTCTTTTCCTGCTCTCGGTTCTTCAACCTCTTGGACCTGTCCCGGTTCAAACGGAGGAGCGACAGCCAATTGTTCCGCTTCAAGAGGAGCTACTCCGGTTAGTGGTGATTGCGGTACCGCTTCCAAAACATATCTCTATTCAGAAACAACATATGGTTCTGATACTTTCTGTATCCAAGGAACCGCAAATCCCTCTTCTCCTTCTTTCCCTGAACTCGGTTCTTCAACTAACTGGACCTGTGTCGGTTCTAACGGTGGAACTGATGATTCTTGTACCGCTTCCCGAAATAATACCCCCATCAATGGTTCTTGCGGAACCAAGAATGGTAAATATGCAGCAACTACTCCCTCGGAAACCGAAGCTTGTCTTACCGGTACCCTTACCAACATGAACGGAACATATTCTTGGACCTGCAGTGGACAATACGGAGGAACTAATTCTGGAACCTGTGCCACTGTTGCCGCGACATATACCGTTACTCAATTTAAAACCCCAGGAACTACTTCTTGGACAGCTCCTGCCGGAGCGAATTCGATACAGGTACAATACCTTGTTGTCGCCGGTGGTGGCGGTGGTGGCGGTTGTGGACCTCAAGGTGATGCCGGCTCCGGCGGTGGCGGAGCAGGTGGATTACTTCAAGGGACATTATCAGTGTTGGGCGGATCTACTTATTCTGTTACGGTTGGCAATGGCGGTGGTGGCGGAGCAGGCTCTGCCAATCTAGGATCTAATGGTGGCAGTTCTTCTTTTTCTTCTGAGGTTGTTGCAATCGGGGGAGGCGGTGGTGGAACCGGCAAGCATTATGCCGGAGTGTCTGGTGGCTCCGGAGGCGGCGGTGGATTTAAAGACGGTAGTTACGGCTATGCTGGCGGCTCTGGTACCTCCGGTCAAGGATATGCCGGATCTAGTGGTGGCTACACTGGTCAATATTGGGGTGGTGCTGGTGGCGGAGCAGGCGGGCCGGGCGTTGTTGGTGATACTACTGGTGGCGGAGGAGCAGGCGTAGTTTCTTCAATAACAGGAACTGCTGTTACTTATGCGAGAGGTGGCAATGGCGGCGGCCAAGTTACCAATCCCGGAAAAGCCGACGGAGGAACTGCCAGTGGCATAAACGGAACTGCCAACTTGGGTGGCGGCGGAGGTTCTTATTATTGTTCTCCCATCGGAGCCGGTGGCAACGGTGGCTCTGGTATTGTTGTTATAAAATATATAAATAATTATTAAAAAAATGTTTGATCAATTAAAGGATTTAAAGAAGTTAAAAGATTTGGAGAATGCTTTGGGAAAAGAGATGCTGGAAAAAGAGAAAGACGGCATCAAGGTTGTTGTTAACGGCCGGGCGGAAATAGTGAGCATTTTTTTGAATGCTGAATTGGAAAAAGGAAGACAGGAACAGGTTTTGAAAGAAATAATCAACGATGTTTCCCGTGAAGCCAAGATGTTTATGGCTCGAAAAGCTTCCGAGATGACGGGCTTCGGATTTTAATTATGAAATTCATTCCGACAATTACAACTACCAGAGATTCCAACTGGAAAGACAAGTTGAGGGAAATCGAGGCTTTGAATATCGAAGAAGTCGCTCTTTTTCTGACCGGTTTGACTAAGGAACAGAGGAAAAATCTGTACGATGCTTTAAAGATGTCTCCAATCAAGAGGATTCCTTTTGTTCATTTGAGGAGCGATATGGATGTTTCCGAGCTGGAGTTTTTGGCCAAAACATATGATACAAGAGTTTTTAACACTCATTCGGAAAGATTATTTCCCATAGACAATGAATGGCTGGTAAAATACCGTGAATTGATTTGTATCGAAAACACATACGATGCTCCGTTAGACGGAGAAGAGATTAAGAAATACGGTGGTATTTGTTTGGATTTTGCCCACTTGGAAAATCTCAGGCTGTTGGAAAGCGACAGGTATAAAAAAGAAACAGAAGTTCTTTCCAAGTTTCCGATAAAGTGCAACCATGTTTCCGTCATTAAAAAAGAATTCTCTTTTGTTGACAGCAAGACGAGAAAATTACAATACGACAGCCATCATTTGGAAGACTTGTCAGAATTGGATTATTTGAAGAATTATCCGGTTCAGTATTTTTCCGATTACTGTGCGATTGAATTGGACAACAAAATCAGCGAACAGATTGAGGCGATTGATTATATCAGCGGTTTTATGGGTTCCCGCGATAAGTTTATAAATAATATGATGGATTACTAAGATGAATAAGTTTTTCTTGGGATTCCTGTGTTTGTTGTTGATATCCTTGGGGATATTTCTTTTTATACCCAAAGAAAACTTGAAAGGTAATGATTCGAAAGTTTTTAAAAAAGAGAAAGCGGCTGTTCCCGAGAAAGTCATCGGTGTTTATTTGACCGGCTGGTCTGCTTCCAATGAAGAGAAGATTGATTACGTTATTGATTTATCAAAAAGAACCTCGGTCAATGCGGTGGTTATCGACATTAAAGATTGGTCCGGCCATGTTTCTTACGACACCGACGTTAAAGAAATGGAAAATGCCGAGAGGGTGATAATCAAGGATATGCCGAGAGTGGTGAAGAAGTTCCATGATAACGGACTGTATGTCATCGGAAGAATTACCGTTTTTCAGGATCCGGTCTTGGCTTCTTTGAGAAACGACTTGGCGGTTAAATCAAGAAGCGGTGGTTTGTGGTACGATTTTAACGGTTTGTCCTGGATTGACCCTTCCAAAAAAGAAGGTTGGGATTATAATATTGCCTTGGCCAAAGATGCTTTGGGAAAAGGTTTCGATGAAATCAATTTCGATTATATCCGTTTTCCTTCGGACGGAGTCTTGATGGATATGGATTTTGATAATATTGCTTCGGAAAGGGAAGTCATCCGAAGCTTTTTCGCCTATTTAAGGGAAAGCATTCCCGATGATAATATTTCGGTTGATTTGTTCGGATTGACCACGGTCAATAAAGATGATTTGGGAATCGGACAGGTTATAGAAGATGCCTATCAATATTTTGATTTTGTTTGTCCGATGGTTTATCCATCTCATTACGTTTCCGGATTTTTGAAATTTGAAAATCCGGCCGATTATCCTTTTGAAGTCGTTGCTTATTCCATGGCCAAGGCCAAGATTCGTTTGGGAGATTATAGTTCCAAGTTGAGACCCTGGCTTCAGGACTTCAATCTGGGGGCCGAATACGATACCTCAAAAGTATATCTTCAGATTAAAGCGGTTAAAGATATTTTGGGAGAAGATTATTCGGGATACATGCTTTGGAGCCCGGAGAATTGGTACAACGAGGAGGCGATAATTGAGGGAGGGGATTGATTTTTTCCATCAATTTGCTATTATCGCGGCGGAGGTATGTTGACATGATAGACAGTAAAGATTGCCGCAGGAACAGGACAATCAAAAAAGCCATTGAAGTGGCTAATAGAATCATTTTGGATGGTTCTGATGGAAGCGAAGAGGAGACCAACTATCTGACCGCAAAGGTTGCAGAAAAATTGATGGAAACAGCTCTTCATCCTTTCTCTGCGGCCATTCTCGAAAAGGACATAAATGATCACAACTCAGGGAACAATGCCTGATTGTGTGATATGCCCTCTTTTTTTATATTTTGCATTTTTCATTTTTTGGAATATAATAAACTAATGACAATAAGAGAAATTACCGATAAGAATGAATGGGAGCAATTTCTTCAAAAATGCTCAGAGAAAAGCTTCTTGGATTCATGGAATTGGGGCGAATTTCAAATCGCCCGGGGATTTAAGATTTGGCGATTGGCTGTAGCTGATTCGGACTTGCAAGGAGTCGTATTAGCGGTTAAAATAAAAGCAAGAAGAGGGACTTATTTATTAATTCAGCACGGTCCCGCAATAGCGAGTTCTGATCTGGAAATAAAGTCCAAGGTTTTAAAATTATTCATAGAGGAATTATCGAAAATCGGCAAACGGGAGGGAGCCAGTTTTATCCGCATGAATCCCTTATTGGAAAGGAATCAGGAGAATAATGAATTATTGAAGAAGAATGGTCTAAGGGTTGCTCCGATGCATGCCAATGCCTATGACGCTACCTGGAAATTGGATATTTCTTCATCCGAAGAAGATTTATTGAAAGGAATGCGCAAGACGACCCGCTATGTTATCCGTCAGGTGGAAAAGAATCCGGACGTGACGATTGAAAAAAGCGAAGATATTAAAGATTTGGCAGTCTATCAGAAGTTGAATCGTGAAGTGGCAATTAGGCAAAAGTTCGTACCTTTTTCCGATAGTTATATCAAAGACGAGTTTGAAGTATTTGGCAAGGATAATCAGGCATTATTGTTCTTCGGCAAATACAAAGGAGAGATTGTGGCGGGAGCACTGGTGATTTTCTGGCAGGGAACAGGCTATTATCATCAGGCCGCTTCATTGTCAAAATATTCTAAGCTGTCGATTCCGTACCTTTTGCAGTGGGAAGCGATTAAAGGGGCCAAGAGAAGGGGATGCGAATTGTATGATTTCTGGGGCTATGTTGACCCCAAAATCAATCCCGATCATCCCTGGGCCGGTCCGACACTGTTTAAGATGGGTTACGGCGGAGAAGCCTGCGAATATACCCATACGCAGGATTACGTTTTGTCTCTTAAGTATTGGCTGACCTATATTTTTGAAGAATTGAGAAAGATAAATCGACACTTATAATGAGAAAACTGAAAGGGAAAAAAAGGAAGATATTGAGAAGAAGAAAGAAAAGTATTTTTACTAACCTGTATTTTTCTTTTTCCGTTTTCGCTTCGATTGTCGTTCTTTCCGCAGCGGGATTCTTTTTGTTTTCTCCGAGGTTCCAGATTCAGGAACTGAACGTCAGCGGAAATAAAGATATCCCTACCGAAGAATTGAAAGAAATGGCCGAAGAGGGGATGAAAACTTCTTTTTCCTTTATGGGTTTTGATGTCAGCACGGCTTCGATTTTCCTTTCCGGCAACAAAGGGGTTGATAGCTTGATGGAGGCTTTTCCGGAAATAGAAAAAGTTTCAATCAAGAAGAATTTTCCCAACGGAATATCATTGGAAATAGTCGAGAAGACTCCTTTTGTAATCTGGACCGATGTTTTTGACAGCTCTAAATGTTATTTGGTTGACAGTAAGGGAAGCTTTATTAAAAATTACAACAATGAAGAAGAATATTCTTCTTTAGTTAAGGTTATTCAAAAAGAAAATATTAAAGATTTGGATAAGAAAGCGGTGATAGATAAGATTTCTTTCATTGAGAAAGAATTAAAGTACATATCCATCAATGCTTCTTCTTTTGATTTATCCAATTACGATATTTCAGTGAAGAGCAATTACGGTTTTTTGATTATTTTCAATATTAAGGAAGATTTAGACTGGCAGATAGACAAATTGGCATATACTTTAAAAGATCCGGCATATTCTTCCGATTTAAATAAGCTGGAATATATAAAATTGGGTTTTGGAAACATTGTTTATGTGAAGTGAGCGGTCTTGACAAGCAATTTCATATGTATTATCGTATAGGAGCTTAAAAGCTCTTTTATATTACTCGTGGTAGATTGTTTTTTCCTTGTATAAAGGGGGTAGATCACTCTACCATGAGTTTTTTATGTAGAGAAAGGAGGAATCTGGTATGGTAAAGAAAGAAGACATCATTATTGTGCTTTTAGCTTTAATTTTGGTGGCGTTTACTTGTTGGGCGATTTTTACTAATCTTCCGCAACAGACGCCATCGGTACCGACAGAGAAGAACAATACCGTATTCGTGAATAACACGATTTACGTGTATGCGACTCCGACTCCGGAGCAAACAAGAATAGTGACGCCCAGGCCGACACCTACTCCGAAACCGAGGATGAAATTAGAGGAATCATCAGCAAAGTCAATCTTTGAAATTGATTTTGGAAGATTCGTCTCGGGCATCCCGGCTGAAGAAAGGGCTCTTATTTTGGGAAAAGAAAATCCAAAATGGCAATCCCTTGGTTGGAGAGAAATCGCCTACAATGTGATGATTAATTTCCAGCCCGAAAAAAAGAAAAAAGTTAATTCAATAGAAGGAACTTTTGAAAGGTTTATCTACTCGCTGAACGGAGTCATCTATCTGACCAGTAATATTTCGGTGACTAGCGGAACGGTAACCATGCTTAATAAGTATGGGATAACCATGTACGTTGGCGAATTCGATAATCAGGAGGGAGGCAAAGACAAATTTGTCAACGCTTACTTGGGTGACCCGAACGATAATGTGATTATTGCCTCTGGAATAGGCGGTGACCTTAAAATTACTACTGTCTATATTCCGGGAAGCAATGACAGTTCTACTTCTAATGACAGCCCCGGTGGAGAAGTTTCCAGTGACAACCCCAGTAGCGATTCTCCCACAGAAGGAGAAGGTGATGTACCATACTAAATTATCACCCTCCTTCTCTACTTTATTCTGAATAATATATAAATAATTAATATGACAAAAATAAATATGAATTTAATAAATGTTTTGAACTCAAAGTCTTTGAGGGTTTTAGCATTTTCTTTTTTTGCCGTTTTAGCTTTGGCTAGCCCGGTATATGCAGCCGATCCGAGTTTTAGCGCTATTTCGGGAGACTTGGAAGTGTTGACTCTTGAGAACAGAACCACTGCTGGTGCAACAGCCAATTGGAGAGATCCGATTTCAGCCAGTGCCGGAGACGCTGTTTCTTTCCGTTTTTACTATCACAATACAGTGGAAGGAACTACGGCAAACAATGTAGTATTGAGGATTGCCTATCCGACAGCAGCTTCAACAAGCTTGGTCTCGACAGGAACAATTTTATCTACCAATGCTTCCCAGGTTTCCGACAATGCAACGATTGCCGTCAGTTCATCTCAGACCATCACTTTCGAAAGCACCGCTTATTGGTATCCCAACAGAACAACCAGCAATCCGGTTAATTTGACTGTTACCGACAATGGAAGCTATGCCGAAGTTAATATTGGAGATATTGTTGGAGGATGGCCCACTCAGGGAAACGTTGTTTTCAGAGCCAATATTTCCAACACCTCTTCCGGTGGTTCCGAAGCACCCATAGTTGATGCCGGTAGCAACAGAGACATTTATGAATCTCAGGTTATAAACTTGAGCGGTTCGGCCAGCGACCCTCAGAACGACCCCATGACTTATGTCTGGAATTGTAACGGAGGAACACTTTCCTCTCAGACAATTTTGACACCCGTATATTATGCTCCTTCGGTTAACTCAGACACAACCTATACCTGTACTTTGACCGCTACCGACAGTGGCAATCACTCAAGTACGGATACGGTGAACATAATCGTCAGGAATAGCGGAGGAGGTTCTTCATCTTCGGGCAGTTCCAGTTCGTCGGGAGGAGGCAGCGGAACGCCGATGGTCAATGTTTCCGTATCGGTTAATCCTTCTTACGGTTCGGCTCCCATGAACGGAGTTGATGTGACCGCGACGGTTCATGCCGAAGGTATTTCCAGTTACAGAAATATAATTTATAGATTTGATTGCGAAGACAATAATTCTTGGGAATTGAAAACTGAAACAACTAGCAGAAACTATGTTGCCCAGGATTTGTGTAACTACAACAGCAACGGAACCTATACGGTTAAGGTTAAAGTTGAAGTTGACGGATACGAGGCTTACAATCAGGCCACCGTTATTGTCGGTCCTTATTACTACGGTTCCGCTTACGGTATCAGCGTTGATGCCGGAGCCGATAAAGACGTTTCGGAAAATCAAACGATAACATTGAACGGATACGCTTACAGCCAGTATGGTTACGGAATGACTTATTACTGGACATGCAATGGCGGAAGCTTGTCTTCCTCGACAACACTGTCTCCGACCTATTACACTCCCAATGTCAATTACGACACGACCTATGCCTGTACTTTGTATGTAACCGATAATCGCGGATACAAGAATTCGGATACAATCAGTATTATTGTGAGAAACAAGAATGGTTCGGGATTGAATGTAACAACCAACTTTGCCGAAAATGTTACCGGAAGTACAGCCACTTTAAAAGGAACCGTTAATAATGACGGGGGCCAGTACGCTTCGGTTAGGTTTAACTGGGGAAGATATTCGACCTACAGCAATTCAACTGCTTGGATTTCAGGAAAGACTTCGGGTCAGACTTTCAATCAATATATTTCCGGATTGGAGAAAGCCAAGGCCTATCACTACAGAGTCGAAGCTTCTAACGGAAAAGATATTATTGTCGGACAGGACGTCACTTTTGTAACCAAGCCGGATAGCACTACCGGATTTACCGCCTTGGGAGGCGATGCCAATGAGATTAATTTGAGCTGGAATCCGGGAGCATCTTCTTGCTATACCATGATTACCAGAAAGACGGGCGGCTATCCGGCCAATTCTGCCGACGGAACGATTGTCTATTACGGAACAGGCAGCAGCTTTGTTGACAAGAATTTATCTAACGGTGTTTGGTACTATTATCGTGCTTGGGCGGTCGGATGCGACGAAGGACTGTATTCTTTCGCTGACAGCCAGTACTCCAAAGCCTATACGGGTGCCAGAACGATAACATACACTGCTCCGATTGTAACGGGAGAAGAAGCTATCGCTCTCGAAGTTTTAGCCAGAGATGTCACCCAGAATGAAATTGCTTGGCAGAATGCCATCACCGTCAGCCCGGATGATGAAATAGAATTCAAGGTGATTGTCACTCCTCTCGGAGGAAAATCTCTCGAAGATGTTATTTTGAAATCAAAGCTTTCCGACAAAATCAGTTCAATTTCTGGCATTAAGTTTGATGACGAGGCATACAGCGGAACATTGGACGGCGATGTCAATTTGGGAACAATTGCTTTGGGAGAATCAAAGATAGTCACTTTCAAGGGAAAGATTGCCGGAAAGAGCAATTTCAGCTACGGTTCCAATGAATTGGAAAGCTCGGTTGAAGTTTCGGCCAAGGATGTATCTTCAGCCAGCAAAACTTTAAACATTACTGTTTCAAGAATGGTTGAAGCCGAGGCCGGATTTATTTCCTTCCTTGATTTGAGATTCTATGCTGGCGCTTTGACCATCTTATTCATCCTTGTCTGTATCGCCATGATGTACCTGTTGATTGACAGAAAGAGAGGAAAAGAATGTTTAACCGAAAAGGCGGGGACCGCCAAGGTCGAGAAAAGCAAATATTTTAACATCAAATAGAGGTTAAAGAAAAGCAAAACAAGACACCCGCGAGGGTGTTTTGTTTTATTTGATTTCTTTTACCCTGATTGCTTTCTTGATGAATTCTCCGTATTTGTCGAGATTGACTTTGGTTTGAAGTTTGTATTCTTCAAGTTCGGCACCCAATGAGATTTGATTCTCCGATTTGTATTTTCTTATCTCATCAATCGCCGATATGGCTTCGATGAAGTCGGGCTCGTCTTTGACTTCTTCTGCTTTTGGCCAGCTTGAAATATGAATGCTTTCTTTGGCGAAGTTCTGGTATATTTCTTCGGTGATAAAGGGAAGAATCGGAGCAAACATTTTTAAAATATTGATGAAGACTTTTTTGAGAGTTGTTTGGGCGGCTTTTTTTGATTCATTGTCTTCTCCGTATAGTCTGTATTTTACAAATTCAATGTAGTAATCGCAGAATTTGCTCATGAAGAATTCTTCTATTTCGCCCTTGGCTTTGGCGTATTCGTAGTTGTCGAAGCTTTCCGTCGCCTTTTTTATTGTCTCGTTCATTTCTTTCAATATCCAAAGGTCGGGAGTTTCAAGTTTTATTTCTTTTTCTTCAAAGTCTGTCAGATTGAGGTCGATGAATTTGGCCACGTTCCAGAGCTTGGTTACAATTTGCTTTCCTTTTTTTATCTCCTTGGGATTGAATCTCAAGTTCTGTCCCAGTCCGGCTCCGGTGGCCCAGTATCTGATGGCATCGGCACCCCACTCGTCAACCAATTGGTCAGAGGGGACGTAGTTGCCCAAGCGTTTCGATATCTTTTTCCCTTGCTCGTCCAATCCGTGTCCGGAAACCATGATATTTTTGAAAGGAATGGCGTTGAAGTGATAGGTGCTTTTGACGATGGAATAGAAATCCCAGGTTCTGATGATTTCGTGGGCGTTGGGCCTCAAATCAACCGGGAACAGCTGGTCGTTGCCGATCATTTCTTTTAAAAGAAAAGGTGTGCAGGAAGAAGTTGCCCAGGTGTCCATGACATCGGTTTCGGGGATAATACTTCCTCCGCATTTGGGGCATTCATTGACCGGAGCTTTTTGTTCGGTCGGGGAAACGGGCAAATCTTTTTCATCGGGCAGAATCACTTCTCCGCAGTCAGAACAATACCAGAAAGGGAAAGGAACTCCGTAGTATCTCTGTCTTGAGACGCACCAGTCCCATTTTAATGAATTAACCCAGATTTCGTAATTGTCGCGCATATATTCGGGGTGCCAAGCAATCTTTTTTCCCATTTCAAGCCATTTCTCTTTCAGGTCGGCGATTTTGATAAACCACTGCTTGCTTAAAATCAATTCAACCGGGGTGTCGCATCTTTCGTGGACATTGACCGAGTGGGTAATATCTTCCTGTCTGATCAAGAATCCTTGTTCTTTTAAATCATTGATAATGGCTTCCCGGGCAGCTTCTATTTTCATTCCCTGGTATTTCTGTCCCAGTTCGTTCAGTTTTCCGTCAGGAGTCAAAAGACTTTTGGTTTCCAAGTTGTCCATTCTCCATTTTTCCAAATCTTCCTGGTCGCCCCAGGTGCAGACCATCATTAAGCCGGTTCCTTTTTCTTTGTCTACCGCTTCGCTGGTTTTAAATGAAACTTCCTGGTTAAAAAGAGGAACGATAGCTTTTTTGCCGATCAGTTCTTTGTATCTTTCGTCAGTTGGATTAAAATACAAAGCCACGCAGGCGGGCAACAGTTCCGGCCTAGTGGTGGCGATAACCACGCTTTCTTCATTTTCAATCGGGAAACTTAAATAATTCATTTTGGAATTCTTTTCTTTGTCTTCCAAGTCCGATTGCGAAATGGCGGTCTGGCAATGAGGGCACCAGAGGATGGGAAGCTCCTGTCGGTACAATACTCCTTTTTTGTATAAATCAATCAGAGACCATTGGGAAACTTTGGTCGGCAAAGGAGCAATGGTGCTGTATGTCTTACTCCAATCAACCGAGATGCCCAAACTGTTCCAGAGGTTTCTGTATGTTTCGATTCCTTTTTCCGTTTCTTTGAGGCAAAGTTCGATGAATTCTTTTTTGGTCGTTCTGCTTTTGTCTATTTTGTATTTCTTTTCAACGAATCTCTCGGTCGGAAGTCCGTTATCGTCAAAGCCCATCGGATAGAAGACCTTGAATCCCTGCATTCTTTTGTATCTAACGATGAATTCGGCCTGGGCGTATGACATGATGTGTCCGGCATGGAGATGGTCGGCGGAAACATAGGGAGGGGGGGTGTCAACGACAAAAAGCCTGTCTCCTTCCTTAAAAGAGAATTTGAAGAGTTCTTTTTTGTCCCAGTCTTTTCGCCACTTGTCCTCGACTGTCTTGAAATCGTAGTTTTTATCCATTTTTGTTGTATTCTTATTGCTTTTTCATTATAATAAAAGAAAAGAGATATGTCCAATTTTAATGTTTAAAAACATGAAAAAGAACAAAATAGCTATTTTTGAAGGAAACAAGATTAGAAGGGAGTGGGATGATAAAAAAGAGAAATGGTATTTTTCGGTTGTTGATGTTGTAGCAGTATTAAGTGGTAGTTCTAATCCAAGAAATTATTGGAAAGTGCTTAAAAGTCGATTGAAAGACGAGGGAAGCGAGGTGGTTACAAAATGTAACCAACTGAAAATGATATCTTCGGACGGTAAATACTATCTAACAGATGTTGCCGACACAGAAACAATGTTTAGGATAATTCAATCAATCCCTTCTCCCAATGCCGAGCCCTTTAAGCTTTGGCTGGCTCGGGTCGGATATGAAAGAGTTGAAGAAACTGAAGATCCGGAGAAGGCCATTCAAAGAGCTTTAGCCACTTATCTAAAGAAGGGCTATTCCAAAAGTTGGGTTGATTTAAGATTAAAGAGTATTGAGATAAGGAAGGATTTGACTAATGAATGGAACGAGAGAGGCGTTAAGAAGTCAGATGAATTTGCCATTTTGACCGATGATATAACATTTGCTTGGGCGGGATTGAGGACTAAGGATTATAAAAAGCACAAAGAACTGAAGAAAGAAAATTTACGAGATAATATGACTAATTTGGAACTGGTTTTAAATATGTTGGCCGAGGCTTCTACAATAGAAATATCCAAAAAGGACGAACCGGAAACATTCATGCAAAATAGAATTGTTGCCAAAAAAGGCGGAGGAGTTGCCGGTACGGCCAGAAAACAATTGGAGAAGAAAATAGGCAAATCGGTTATTTCTTCAGAAAATCATATTAAAAAATTACATGGCAAACACTAATCAATCAAATCCGTTGGCTGACAGAATGCGTCCGGAAACCTTGGACGAGTTTTTGGGTCAGGAAGAAATCATCGGAGAAAAGAAGCTGTTGAGAGAAGCAATCAAATCCGACAAGATTCCTTCAATGATATTCTGGGGTCCGCCGGGAACCGGTAAGACCACTCTGGCTTTTATCATTGCCAAACAGACCAAGTCTGAATTTGTCCGGGTGAGCGCTGTTTCTTCCGGGCTTAAAGATTTGCGGGAAATAATCGAGAGAGCGAAAGTCGACCAGAGATTGGGAAAGAGAACGATTCTTTTCATCGATGAAATCCATCGTTGGAACAAAACTCAGCAGGACGGATTGTTGCCGCACATTGAAAGCGGTTTGATTACTCTAATCGGAGCGACGACTGAAAATCCTTCTTTTGAAGTCAGGGGAGCGTTGTTATCCCGTTCCCGAGTTTTTGTTTTCAAGCAGTTATCAAAAGAAGATATTGTTTCTCTTATCAAAAAAGCTTTGAAAGACAAGAAGAAAGGATTGGGAGATTTGAAAGTGAAGATTGACAAGAAGGCGATTGATTTGTTATCTTCGGTCAGTAACGGGGACGCTCGAGTCGCTTTGAATATTTTGGAATACGCCGCTTCGGTTTCTCAAAAGATTGATGTTGAATTGATTAAAGAGGCAACCCAGAAAGCAGCTTTGCTATATGACAAGGACGGGGAAGAGCACTACAATATCATTTCCGCTTTGCATAAGTCAATGAGGGGTTCGGATGCCAATGCCGCTTTGTATTGGTTAAGTCGGATGGTTGAGTCGGGCGAAGACCCTTTGTTCATCGCCCGTCGTTTGGTTAGATTCGCTTCAGAAGATATAGGGTTGGCCAATTCCAGAGCCTTGGAACAGGCGGTGGCAACATATCAAGCTTGCCATTTTATCGGCTATCCCGAGTGTAATGTGATATTGGCCCAAGCAGTTATTTATATGTCTAAATGCAAGAAATCCAATGAATTGTATATTGCCTATGGCAAAGCGGCTGATGATGTTCGCAAATATGGTAATCTGCCGGTTCCTTTGCATTTGAGGAATGCAGTTTCAAAATTAATGGATGAGGTTGGATATGGAAAAGGATACAAGTACAGCCCCAGTTTTGGATACAAAGAAAATCAGGAATACTTGCCGGAGAAATTAAAAGGGAAGAAGTATTTAAAAGATTAACTTGACTTCGTATAGCATATATGCTATATAGATAACAGATGAAAAAAGATTATAAAGTATATTACTATATTGACGAGAAAGGAAATAGTCCCGTTAAGGAATATATTAATAATCAACCAGTCAAAGAAAGGTCTAAGATTTTTGGTTTTATAGTTTTTTTACAGGAAAGTGATGGATATTTGAATGAGCCCTATTCAAAACATATTAAAGATAAGATTAGAGAATTAAGAATAGACTTTTCCAAGAAACATCACAGGATAATGTATTTTACTTTTACGGGAGAGAAAATAATTTTATTAAGCGCTTTCACGAAAAAGACAGAAAAAACCCCAGAAAAAGAAATCAACAAAGCCATTAATAATTATAATAATTTTTTAATAAATAAAGAAAAATATGACTAATTTTGAAAAACATTTCAAGGAACAACTTAAAGACCCCGCATTCAAAAAGGAATTTGAGAAGGAGTATCAGAAGATAAAACTTGCCTACGAGATATCGCAGCTGAGAAAGAAGAAAAATATGTCTCAGGTTGAGCTTGCCCAAAAAATAGGAACAACTCAGAGTGTTGTTGCAAGAATGGAGGCGGGAAAGCAGAATCTTTCCGTGGACACTCTTTCTAAGATTGCGAGTGCTTTTAATTGCGAAGTTAAGATTGCCTTTGCAAACTAAAATGCTTATAGACGATGTAACAATTAGGGTCAGGGCGGGAAACGGAGGCAAAGGCTGCGTGGCTTTTCAGAAGAGCAGATATGCCAAAGGTCCGACAGGAGGTTCCGGCGGAGAGGGCGGCAGTTTTTACTTTGTCGGAGTTTCTGATTTATCAGCTTTAAAACAATTCCGTTTTAAGAAATCGGTTCAGGCTGAAGACGGAGGAAACGGAAAGGGTGAATTCGTTGACGGTCCGAAAGGCAACGACGTTATTTTCAAGATTCCGGTGGGAACGGTAATTCACAATTTGGACAAAAGGGAAGATATTGAGATTGTAAAAATAGGGGAGCCGATTTTGATCGGTAAAGGAGGAAAAGGAGGAAGAGGCAATTTTCTTTTCCGTTCTTCAACCAATACTACGCCATTGCAGTGCCAGCCCGGATTAAAGGGGGAAGGTTTCACTTTGCGTTTGGAATTGAAGATGATTGCCGATGTGGGATTCATCGGTTTGCCCAATGTCGGCAAATCCAGTTTGTTAAAAGAACTGACCAATGCCAATCCCAAGGTGGCCAATTATCCTTTCACTACTCTTGAACCTCACTTGGGAGTTTATTACGATTTGATTTTAGCCGATATTCCCGGATTGATTGAAGGGGCTTCGGAAGGAAAAGGACTGGGAATCAAGTTTTTGAGGCACGTTGAAAGAACGAAAATATTGTTTCATTTGATTTCGGCCGAGTCGGAAGATTTCAAAAAAGACTACGAGACAATCAGGAAGGAGCTCGGAGATTATAATAAGGAGATGCTGGACAAGGAAGAATATATCTTTATCACCAAGACGGACAGGGTGGACAAGGATGTTTTAAAGGAAAGAATGGGGAAGTGGAGGAAGAAAAAGATTCCCATTTCCATCTATGACTACGACAGTATAGAAAAGGTGAAGGAAATATTAAACGAGATCATGAAAAAGAAGTAACGGGAAGCCGTTGCTTTTTTCTTTGAAATATTGTATAGATTAGACATCAGCTCCTAAGAGCTGAATGTGGAGGAACTATGAAGGAAATGTTGACTTTAAGGGTGCTTTTATCCCTTTTTATTATAGAGGGGAGCAAGCACAATAAAGTGAGGAGGGCTTTTAAAGTTCCCGGAAATGACGATTGGATGCTCATGTACGTGACCGATTATATTTCGGTCGGAGACAGAGTTGTTGCGAGGTTCAAGGGCAAAGGATTGATATTGAACGCCATCGCAGTTCTTGTTAAAAAACTGGTGTCGTCAATCATCCCAACCGACCTGGTTACGGCTGACGAGAAGGATATCCTGAGTATTTATGGTTACGAAACCGTGAGTCCAAGCCTCAAGGGAAAACTGTGCATCGTCAAAAGAGCAATAGTTATTCCCTTTGAGTGCATTGTCCGGATTCGCCTCAAAGGGTCTTTGTTCAAGTTGTACGACGGAAAAGGGCGTGCAGCCGGTTATTACCTCGGACACTATCTGCCGGGCGGAATGGAAGAAGGAGATTGGCTGCCTATGCCGATTTTCACTCCAAGCACCAAAGCTTCGGCCGGACAGCATGACGAAAATATCGATTACGACAAGATGGTTTGCCGCTTAACCAACTGGATGCGGGAAAACAGCATTGTCGGATGGGATGCTCCCGGCTTGGCTCAGGCAATCAGGTCAACCAGCATCGCCATCGCCATGTCGGTCGGCTCTTTGATGGAAATTACGGGACTCATCTTCGAGGACACCAAGTTTGAATTCGGCTTAATCCCGGTTAAGAAGAACGGTAAGATCATCGGATACACTCTCGTTCTTATCGATGAGGCGATGACACCTGATTCTTCGAGGATTTTCTACGAAGGCAAAAATATTTGCAAACAGTTTGCTCGTGATTTTGCCAAAAGTGTTTACTGGGATGGAGAATCGAAGATTCCTTTCCCGAAGGGGTTCGAAAAACAGTTCATTCAAAATTACCACACAATCAAAGTGTTGATGGAAAAAACCTCTCTTTTGAACAAAGAGAGTTTCGTCTTTTATAAAGCTCAATTTTGTGCTAAAATACAGATATGAAGAAACCGGAACTAATGTGTCCTATCCGCGACTGGGCCAGTTTGGAGGCCTGCAAGAAATACGCCGATGCGGTCTATTTCGGCGTTTCCGAATTAAGCATGAGAGCGGCTTCGGGGATTAAGATTGGCGAGATGGGAGCCTTTGTTAAAAAGACTCATTCATACGGTCTAAAAGCCTATCTCACAGTCAATTCCGTGGTATACAACCCTGACATCAAAACGGCCGAAAACCTGGTTAAAAAGGCCAAAAAAGCGGGCGTGGATGCCATTATCGTCTGGGACCCGGCGGTTATTTTGATAGCCAAGAAGAATAAGGTACCTTTTATCATTTCCACCCAGGCCAATGTCTCTAATTGGCAGTCGGCCGAGTTTTATAAATCGCTGGGAGCGAAGAGGATTGTCTTGGCCAGGGAAATGACTTTGAATCAAATAAAGGAATTGAAGAAAAAGACCAAAGTTGAAATTGAAGCTTTTGTTCACGGGGCGATGTGCATGGCTGTTTCCGGACGCTGCATTTTATCCGCATATTTATATGACAAATCTTCCAACTGCGGTTCCTGTGCCCAGCCTTGCCGCAAAGAATGGACTTTGTCCGATGACGAAGGAAACAAGATTTCAAATGAGGGACAGTATTTCATGAGCGCCAAGGATTTGAATATGATTGAGTTTATTCCCGAATTAATCAAAGCGGGCATCGATTCTTTTAAAATTGAAGGAAGAAGGAGAGACCCTAAATACATTGAGGTTACTTCCCGCTGTTATCGCGAAGCCATTGATTCCTATTTTGACAAAACAATCAGCGACAAGAAGATAGGGAAGTGGCAGGAAGAATTGGCAACGGTGTATAATCGGGGATTTTCAACCGGATTCTATTTCGGTACGCCGGGAAAAGAAGGAATCAGCTATGACAAAGCCGACAATGTTTCGAGTGTCAGGAAAATGTTAGTCGGATATGTCACTCATTATTATCCCAAGGTCAAGGCCGGTTCGGTTACCTTGAACCATCTTAATCTAAAGGTGGGAGAAAGGATTATCGTCGAGGGCGAACACACTTTCATTGAGCAGGACGTCAAATCTATTCAAATCGGCAACAAAGATGTTAAAATGGGAAAGAAAGGAGAGGAAGTGGCGATTGTCTTTAATGACATTGTCAGAAAGAACGACAAAGTGTTTTTGATAGCCAAAAGAAAAATATGACAACGGAAACAATCACTTTAATAGCTTCTCTTGTTGTTTTGCTTGTTTTCGCTTACCTGCTTTTTCAAAAAATGGTTAATGAGAATGCCAAAAGAAGCAAAGAGATATTTGAAGAAGAGCGAAAGCATCTTTTGGAGCAGTTTGATTCCAAAAAGGAATTAATCAGCGAATCAATCCAGCACAACAAAGATACTATCAAGGACTTAATTGAAAGGGTTCATACTGAACTGGACAAGAGCAAAAAACAGCTGGATGAAGTTGAGAAAGAAAGAATCGGAGAATTCAATACTTTGAAGACGGTTTTGGAAGAATACAAGACCGTGACCGGAAGCTTGAAAGATTCAACCGAGGGATTGAAGAATATTTTGTCCAATAATCAATTGAGAGGAAAATACGGAGAAGAGATTGCCGAGAATTTGTTGAAATCAATCGGTTTTGTCAGAGGGGAGAATTACGAAGCCAATACGGCTCAGGAGAATAATTCCAATCGTCCCGACTTTACCATTTTCCTTCCCGATAGAACCAAAATAAACATTGATGTTAAGTTTCCTTTGAATAACTTTTTGAAGTTTACCGAAGAAGAAGACAAGGAAAAGAAAAAACAGCACAAGAAAGCCTTTGAGCAGGATGTGAAGGCGAGGATAAAGGAGATCTCCGGAAGAGAATACATCAATCCCGAAGAAGACACGGTTGATTTCGTCATTTTATTCGTTCCCAATGAAATGATTTTCAGCTTCATCTATGACCAGATGAATGAGATATGGAACGATGCCATGGGAAAGAAAGTCATTTTATCCGGTCCTTTCAGCTTTACTGCTATTTTAAGAATGGTTTTCCAGTCATACAAGAATTTCAAATATCAGGAAAATCTTCATGAGATAATCAAGCTGATTAAGAAGTTTGAAATAGAATATGATAAGTATAATGAAGAAGTTGATAGTCTGGGAAAGAAGATTAAAGCGGTTTCAACCCAGTTTGATGAAGTTTCTATTACTAGAACCAAGAAGCTGTCGGGTATAGTTGAGAGGATAAAGATTGAGAATGCCACAACCAAAGAAGAAATCAAAGTGATTGAAAACAAGAATGATTGACCTGACTTTGATTGAAGAAAAGTTAAAAAAGGAAAAGCCGTACAGGATTAAGCAGGTTCATAAGCTGATTTTTCAGGATTTGATTACTGATTGGGACGAAGCCACCGTTCTGCCTTTATCATTGCGGGAAGATATAAAGAAGGATTGTTCGCTGGAAATAAAATACAAGATGTTTGAAGAGGGAAATACGGTTAAGGCTTTAATTGAATTAATAGACGGAATGAAGATTGAGTCGGTTTTAATGAAGCATAATGACGAGCGTTACACTGTCTGCGTTTCTTCTCAGGTTGGCTGCCCCTTGGCTTGTTCTTTTTGTGCCACTGGAACAATGGGACTGAAGAGAAATTTGGAACCTTTTGAAATAGTTGTTCAAGTTTTGTTGTTTTCCCGATATTTGAAGGGAAAGAAAATAACCAACGTCGTTTTCATGGGAATGGGGGAGCCGTTTCTTAATTATGATAATGTTATGTCGGCGGTTCGTCTTTTGAATAGTCCAGAATATTTCAATATCGGTTCCCGGAAGATTTCCATTTCCACCTCGGGAATAATTGAAGGAATTGAAAGGTTTACTTCGGAAGATTTGCAGGTCAATCTTTCCATTTCTTTGCACGCTCCGAATAATTCATTAAGGAATGAATTAATGCCGGTTAACAGGAAGTATCCTTTGGAAAAAGTTTTGAAGACGGTTGATCAATATATTTTAAAAACCAAAAGAAAAGTGATGTTTGAATATTTGATGATTAAAGGAGTCAATGATTCTTTGTCCTGTGCCAAAGAGCTGGCCCGTTTAATGAAAAAGCCGTTGTATATGGTTAATCTGATTGTCTATAATCCGACAGGCAAGTTTGTTCCTTCAGATTCAAAGACGATAAAGAAATTCAAGGAGTATTTGGAAAAAGAAGGGGTGTTTACCACCCAGAGGTATGAATTCGGGAGGGGGATCAAGGCGGCTTGCGGACAGTTGATTGCTTCTGATAAATAGAATATAATACGATTAAATGAAAAAAGAAATTGTGAGCAAGTTTTTAATTAAAGAAATATCTGAGGCCGAAAAGGAAATAAAAGATGAAGAAGTTTCTCCTTCTTTTAATAACGCAGAAGACGCTATAAAATGGTTAAATGACAAAAATATAAAATACAAAAAAGATTTTAATAATTTAACATCAAAATGAAATACAAAAGAGTTTTATTAAAAATAGGAGGGGAGATATTCGGTGAAGACGGAAAAGGAGTTTCTTTGCCTTCGTATATGGAGATGGCCAAGACTATTGCCGAGATTAAGAAGAAGAACGATATAGAGCTGTGTATTGTTGTCGGAGGAGGGAATATTTTCAGGGGAAGGCAGATCGGAGAGGAATCTTTTGACATAGCGGTGGCTCATCAGATGGGAATGGTCGGAACGGTCATCAACGGATTGGGTTTAGAGGAGTCATTTGAAGAATTGGGAGTTCCGGCTCGGATGATGACGGCGGTTAAGATGGATACGGTGGCCGAACCGTTTTTCAGGAGAAAAGCTTTGCATCATTTGGAAAAAGGCAGGATTGTTATCTTTGCCGGAGGAACGGGCAACCCTTTCTTTACCACCGACACGGCTGCTGCCTTAAGAGCTTGCGAGATGAATTGCGATTTGATTTTGAAGGCAACCAATGTTGACGGAGTCTATGACAGCGATCCTAAGAGCAATCCCGATGCCAAACTATACAAGAATGTTTCATTCAAAGAAGCGATAGAGAAGAATCTGAAGGTTATGGATTCTACCGCTTTTGCCATGTGTTTGGAGAATAAAAAGCCGGTTATGGTTTTTAATATCAAGGATTTAAAAGACATTTCCAAAGTTCTTAAGGGAGGGGAAATGGGGACGTTGGTGAGTTAATCATTTTAGTTTTTTTCTTGCGCTTGAAAAAAGTAGACATAAATGATAAATATAAAATAAAATATTAACTTAAGAGTATGGAAACTGCGGGCGATACTTCTTCAATTTTAATAGCTATTATTACTGGAGTTATTTCTGGAGTAATTACGGCCGTTATTATTCAATTCATAATTAGATTTTTTAATAACACTGTTATTCCTTGGTATCAAACTATTATTTATAAAGGTGTAAATATTAGTGGTACATGGGAAGGATTTCAAGCAGAAATGATTGGATCTGATTATGTTCCAGAACAAGAATCAGAATCAACAATTAACTTAGAGCAAAAAGGCAATAGGATCTCTGGAGAATTATTACTCACAAAGCAGCCAAATGGCGACAAATGTCGCAAATCATTCAAATTAGACGGTTTTTTTATTGATAATATTTTAACACTTAGAAATGAAGTTAAAGAAAATCGTACTATGGGGGTAGGAAATATTTTATTGAAATTGGGGGACAGCGGGAATAAGCTAAAAGGGAAGCACACTTTTCTTTCTGCTTACGATTGGTCAACAATTTCCACTCGAGACCAAGTTTGGATTAGAAAAAATTCTATATAAATTTTATGTTAGATATTGAAAAAAAGAAATATTATAATGACATTTATCAGAAGTACAAAGACTTATTGTCTAAGACTTCTCTCGTGGCCGAAGATGTTGCTGACGGAAATATAAATGCCAAAAATATTACACCAGATGATTTGAAGAAAAGATTGGAAGCGGAAAAAGAGTTATTGGTAGGGATAGAATTTTTGTCAGACGATCAGTTGATCGATCTTTCTGGAGATAAATCATTTTCAGATCAAGCCAATGCAGTTTTATCTAAAAGAAAGAATATCCAGTAATTAAAGATGTTTTCAAAATAGTTCCGATATTTTTTGTAAAAAGTAAAGGGTGTAACAAAATCATTGTTTTTACGTCTGCATAAGTGAAGGATAATATGAATAATTCTCACGCCAAAATTTATTTGTTCACAGTGTCTCAACTTTTGAGCCACCTTTGGCTTGTGGGAAATAAATATTAGGCAAAAACTATTTTCAATAAACCAAAGCTGACTCGCAAGAGTCAGTTTTAGTTATTTTACAGGTGAATTGTATGCAGAACAAAGACAAGAAGGTCCCTCTGGACTACTTCTACGTCAACGTTGACCATTTCGGGGAGACCAAAAAGGTCTTTCAAAATGAAGGCGACTTTGGCGATTACCTCTTGCTCCTGAGATACAGGAGCGGAAAGAGGAATGTATGGGATATAGGAAAAATGAATGCAAGACCATATGAAGCGAGGTAAAAATGAGCGTGTTTGATGATCCCGATTGGGAAAATGTCCGATTGGTCGATATAGTCGACCCTAAAAGACAAAGAAGAGAAGAACAGAAAGAGGAATACCGTTCTCCGGCAAGATTGAGAATCTTTGAAAACATCATCGCTGTCCTGGGAAAGGAACATGAAGAATTGTCGGATAAGCGGGCAAAGCTGTTGAAAGAAATCGACAGGCAAAGAGCGGAGGCGGAACGCAAATTAAATGAATTCGCTGTTCTGGAAGAAAGAATTAAGTGTGTAGAGAGCAAGCTCCGTGAAGCATACAAGAAAGTGGATGAACAGAGGATGAACGTATGACGGGTCTCGTTATTACCACCCCTGCCAATAATCGGTCCAGTACGAAATGTATTGGACCTTCATTGTTTATATGTTATAATCTAAATATGGACATCGTTAGCGAGATAAAAAACTTTGTCGAAGAGGAATCGAGCAAGCCGGAGAGCAAATACGGATACGAGCCGTTTGTTTTCCATTTTATTCCGGTAGTCAAATACGCTCAGGAATTGGCCGAAGAATTGGGAGCGGATAAAGAGATTGTCACCTTGGCTGCCTGGCTTCATGATATCGGCTCGGTTATGCACGGCAAAGAAGACCATCATTTGACCGGAGCGAAGATTGCCGAAGAGAAATTAAGAGAATTGAACTATCCGGAAGAGAGGATAGAAATGGTTAAAAAGTGTATTTTGAATCATCGGGGGTCGCAGGAAAACAATCCTCAGACTATTGAAGAAAAGATTATTTCCGACGCCGATGCTTTGAGCAATTTTGATAATATTCCCGACATCTTCAAGGCCGCTTTCGTCTATGAAAATCTGACACAAGAAGAGGCGAAGGAGGCGGTAAGAAAGAAATTGGATAATAAGTGGAATAAGTTATATTTTAATAATTCAAAGGACATTATCAGGCCGAGGTACGAAGCGGCCATGATTCTGTTCAAATAAAAAATATATGAATAAAATCATTTATTGGCTTCCGAGAGTGCTTGCCGTATTGTTCATCTTTTTCATTCTCATGTTCTCTTTCGATGTTCTTTCCACGGAAGGAACATTCCTTGAGAAGACGGGCGGGTTTTTGATGCATAACATACCCACCATAGTTTTAGCTATTGCCTTGGCTTTCGCCTGGAAAAAGGAAGAAATGGGAGGATATCTTTTTATTTTTCTGGGATTGTTTTCCATCTGCTTCTTCAAGACATACCAGAGTTTGGAAACTTTCCTTATAATCTCCCTGCCGATGATATTGATCGGATTGCTGTTCCTCTTGAGTAAGAAAAAATAAAATAGGGGGGTCGTGGTATATATTTTTAGCATTTAAAATGTTATTATATTTATAATGAACATAAAAGAAAAAAGCTCTCGTCGGGATGGAACCCTTAGAGAACCTTTTTCGTCGTGATTATATCCATATAATACATTTATTGTTCTTTTTTGTCTAATTTAATAGAATATTAATATGTCTCAATACTATAAAAAATCAAATAATCTTTTTGACCCCAAGTCGGCCAATCCTTTCAAGCTGAGCCGTTCAAAGATAGATTTGTTCATGGAATGTCCCCAGTGCTTCTATCTGGACAGGCGTTTGGGAGTAGGCAGACCGCCTGGCTTTCCTTTCACCTTAAACAGCGCAGTCGATTCTTTGTTAAAAAAAGAGTTTGATTTACATAGAAAAGAACAGACCGTCCATCCTTTTATCGAGGAGTTCGGCATTGATGCGGTTCCGTATCAGCACAAAGACATTGATACTTGGAGGAACACCTTCAAGGGAATTGAATATTTGGATAAAGAGACTAATTTGTTGATTACCGGAGCAATCGATGATATTTGGATTAATCCCAAAGGGGAAGTCATTATCGTTGACTACAAAGCGACTTCCAAGACCAGCGAGGTTAATCTGGATGCGGAATGGCAAAGAGGATACAAAAGGCAGATGGAAATCTATCAGTGGCTGTTCAAACAGAACGGATTCAAGGTTGCTCCGACCGGCTACTTTGTTTATTGCAACGGAGATACCGGCAAGCCATTTTTTGACAAGAAATTAGAATTTAATATCAAAGTCATTCCGTATACCGGAGACGATTCTTGGATTCCCGGGGCCTTGAAGGAAATTAAAAAATGCCTGATGTCGGACAAGATTCCCGAAATGAATCCGGAATGCGACTTTTGTAATTACAGGAAGAATGCCGTTGTGGCGAAAATAAAACACGAAAAGAAGTAGAAAGGAGCCGAAAGCTTCTTTTTGCATTGCAAAAATTCCTGACGGTGCTAAACTGTTATCTATTATTATATTTTTTAAATTCATGGTTCCGAAAAAGATATTTTTCGTCAAAGGAGTGGGAACGCACAAAGACAAGCTGGCTTCTTTTGAAGCGGCTTTGAGGGATGCGGGGATTGAAACCCAGAATCTGGTATATGTTTCCAGCATTCTTCCGCCCAATTGTGAAATCGTTCCCAAAATCAAAGGAGTTTCTTTGTTGAAGCCCGGACAGATTACCTTTTGCGTCATGGCCAGAAATGAAACCTGCGAGCCGAACAGATTGGTTTCGGCGGCGATCGGATTGGCCGTGCCAAAAGATATCAGCAATTACGGATATTTGTCAGAACATCATACTTTCGGAGAAACGGCGGAGAAAGCCGGAGGGTATGCCGAAGACTTGGCGGCGACAATGTTAGCCACCACCTTGGGGGTCGAGATAGATGTTGATAAGGCTTGGGATGACAGAAAACAGGAATACATTGCTTCGGGTAAGATATTTAAAACAACCCATGTCTGCCAGTCGGCGGAAGGGAACAAGAACGGATTGTGGACAACGGTCATAGCCGCCGCGGTGTTTTTGGAGGACTAGTTTTTGTGATACAATACACTCATGGAATCAAAGGGAAAACCGGCGGTAAAAGAATTATTGGAGAATAACATATTTTCCATTTCGGCCTATCTCAAGTTGTTGAACGGAGTTTTGAATTCTTTCGGGGCGAGAATAATGGGGGAGGTGAGCGAGATGAAAATGGGGCCGAGTGGCCATGTTTATTTTTCTTTAAAAGATAAAAAAGACAAAAGTGTTTTGTCTTGTGTTATCTGGAACTATGACTACAAACTTTGCGGAGTCCAATTGAAAGAAGGTTTGGAAATAATCGCCAACGGAATTCCCGACGTCTATCCTCCGACCGGAAGATTGAGTTTTAAAGCCAAGACGATTCAATTGGTCGGGGAAGGGGAACTGAAAAAAGAATACGAGAAGTTGAAAAAGAAACTGGAAGACGAAGGGTTGTTTTCTTTGGAAAGAAAAAAAGAGATTCCTTCATTTGTTAAGAATGTCGGAATCATCACTTCCAAGCAGGGAGCGGTTATTAACGACTTTTTAAATAATTTAGGCAGATTCGGATTTAACATCAAATTCATTGATTCCCGAGTCGAGGGATTGGAAGCGGTTAAGGACCTTTTAAACAGCGTTAAGACGATGAAGAAGCTTGATTTGGATGTTCTCGTCATTATGCGGGGCGGAGGGTCCCTGGAGTCGTTTCTGGCCTTTAATAACGAGGTTTTAATCAGAGAAACGGCTGATTTGCCCTTTCCGGTGATTGCCGCTATCGGGCACGACAAGGATGTTCCTCTGTTGGCCTTAATGGCTGACAAGATGGTTTCCACTCCGACTGCCGCGGCCAATCTTTTAAATCAATCATGGCTGGAGGCGGAATTGGAATTGAAAAGAAAAGAGAGGGAAGTCTTCGGTTATTTTTCTTCTTTGCTTTCCGACGCAGAATATTCTTTCAATAATTTGTTTTTAAAAATCAAAGAAAGATTAGAAAAGGTATTCGCTTCTTTCAGAATGATTGAATACAAAATTAAAACAATTGTTCCGAAAATATTGGAAAATGAAATTAAAAAAGTTAAAGAAAAGATGGAAAGCATGGAAAGAGTGATTATCAATAACGACCCAGAAAGGAACTTGAAGTTGGGATATTGCATCGCCCGGAATGAAAAGGGGATAATTAAAAATATCAAAGATGTTAAATTGGAGGAAGTTGTAGATTTAAAGGTCTTTGACGGGATAATAAATACGCAAGTTAAAAAAATACAAAAATATGAAGGAAAAAAATCTTAACCAGAGTTTGAAAAAGCTGTCTTTGATTGCCGAGTGGTTTGAAAAACAGGAGGAAGTTGACGTGGAAGAGGGATTGAATAAGGTGAAAGAAGCGGCTGAGATAATCAAGGCGGCCAAGAAGCAGTTCAAAGAGATAGAGAACGAGTTTGAAGAGATTAAAAAGGAGATAGAAAACGACTGATTTGACCGAAAAAAAGAAAAGGTTTAAAATGTAGATGGTTCTTCCAGTTTGCAGAACCTTGATATTCCTTTTATCAGTTATTAGCAGGTGAGAATGTTGAACAAAGGTAACGATAGAAGATTTTTCCACGATCGAGTTCCCGAGAAAAACGGGAGCCACAACGGAAACGGCAGAGGAACTAAACTCCAATCGAAAAGCGATTGCGGTAACAGGGTCTTTCCCATGGGATGGTGTGCAAACGTTAGCTGTGGCCAATTTTTAGAGAGCCAAGGGCATCACAGCATAGGAGTGCCAGAATGGGTCAGGAGAAGATTTAAGAAGTATTTTGGCATTATCCTGACTGAAGCGAAAAAGGTTTTCGTTTGCCCCCGTTGCCACAAAAAAATGGAGAAAAATCGCCATAACTTTCAGGCAGTTCTCGTGTCCTTATATGCTGACGAGATGGCTGAAATGGATGAGGCTATCCTGAACGGCAGAGAAACAAACTATACCTATGAAGAGCTCCTTGCTTTTGCCAAGAGAAAGTATTCTATCGGCAGTATTGCTAATGAACAACCAGTAAAACAGGAGGTGGTATTGGAAACACAGAATTAATCGGAGCATTGTCTCCTTTTTCTTTTTTATGTATAATATATTTAATAAATAATAAGGAACAAAGAAATGAATATTCTAACAGATGAGACTTTTGAAGGCTCGGTCAAGAATTCAACTATTCCGGTATTGGTTGATATCTATACCGAATGGTGTCCTCCCTGCAAGATGCTGGGACCGATTGTTGAGAAATTATCGGAAGAATACAAAGGTAAAGTGGAATTCTTCAAGATGGATTTGGATAAGAATCCCAAAACAGGTGATTTGTTTGGAGTGGACAGGATTCCGACAGTTGTTTTGTTCGTTAACGGAGAGGTAAAAGATAAATTCGTCGGACTCCGAACCGAAGAAGAAATTAAAAGTTGGATTGATTCAAATATTTAATATATGGACGAAGAAATGGAAAAATTGATAAAGATTTCGGAGGATTATGCCAGAAGCAAGGGGTTCAAGCTCAATCCGAACAGGGCGGTTGTCGAGGGAATAGTCAAGGGATTATTGGCTCATAAAGAAAATTTTGGAGAAATATATTGTCCTTGCAGGAAAGTAACGGGAAACAAAGATGAAGACAAGAAGATAATTTGTCCCTGCATTTATCATCTCGACGAAATTACCAAGGACGGTCATTGCTTCTGTAATTTATTCGTCAAATAGAAAACCGCCTCTCGGCGGCTTTTTCTTATTCATTGACTCTTCTGGTGTATGTTCCGCTTTCGGTGTTTATCTCAATAATATCATCTTCGTTTACAAACAACGGTGCGTCTATTTTGGCTCCGGTTTCAAGGGTGACCAGCTTGGTTCCCGACTGGGCTCTGTCTCCTTTGACTCCCGGCGGAACCTCGGTGACTTTTAATTGGACTTTGATAGGAACGACCACATTGATGATTTTGTCGTTAAAGAGAATTGTTTTGACTTCCTGATTGGCCTTGAGGAATTTAACTTTGTCTCCGACTTGTTCTTCGGTCAATTCAAATCTTTTGTTTTTGTCATCGGAAAAAGTGTATTTTCCTTTGTTGCCGAAAATGAATTTGGCTTCTTTTTCTTCAACTTCGGCATCTTCAAAAGAGTCTCTCGGCTGGGCACTTTTGGAAATGACGTTTCCGTTGATCAGGTTTCTTAACTTCATTTGCAGATATGAATGGCCTCTTCCTTTGAAGGTTGAGAGGGCTTCGGTGATTTCATAGGGCTGGTCGTTGATAACGATAATTTTGCCTCTGGTTAGTTCAGAATATGATGACATTTTAGTTTTTTATTATATTATTTTTGTATTCTCCACTCAATCTTGTCTTCTTTGTCGGCGTATTCAAGCCACTCTCCGCCGTCATCGATGACATACCATTTTCTTTTGGTCTGGGACCAGACCATAGGCTGGTTTCGGTAGAAAGGTTTTTTAATGATTTCTTTGGGTTTGAGTTTTCCCAACTCCAGCCATTTTTTGAAAACCGTTTCAATTGAGTAATCTAAGTTTCTTGATTTGGCCCAGTTGGCCACCGTGGTGATGGCTTCTTCGGCTTTCTTGACCGAACCGGCTAAATCAATCAGCTGTTTGGCCGGGCGGGTAAATCGAGAATAGATTATCTTCTTCTTTTTAGCTGATTCTTTGATTTCGTCAAGGGTCAGTCCTTTAGAATAGAAGAAATGATTGACGACTTGCTGAATTTCGCTTTCTTTTTCTTCTTTGGTTGTTTTCTTTTTTTCCATATATCAGCTTATCTTCTTTAATACTTCGGAATAGAAGGTTTTGACCTTCTCCAATTCTTTTTCGCCCATATTGGTGATTTTGTATACTCTTCTTCGGTCTTCAATTTCGCTTTTGACAAAGCCCTGTTCTTCCAGTCTGTACAATACTCGGTAGGGGGTGATGTTGCCGGGCTTGAAGCCGAAGTCCTTTTCAATCGAAGAATGCAAATCCCAGGCATAGTTAGAATGCTTTTTCAGAGTGGCAAGGATATATATCCAAAGATTTTCTTTGGTGTTTGATTTGGTTAATCGTTCAAAGGGGGTCATGCATTCATTTTAGAGGAAAGGAGGGGGATAGTAAATGTTGACAGAGCATAGTATATATTGTATATATAAAATGGTGGAATTATGCCGGGCATTGTTAATGTCTTGTTAGGATATACAATGGTAGTTATCGGAGCATACATAGCGCTTTTTAAGGGGATTCACCCTCTAAACTGCCTCACAAATGAGGAGCTCGCAACAGAGAAAATGGTACCTGGATCAAAGAAAAGAGCGCGCAGATGTGTTGTAATGTTCTTTGTGGGATTAGCTTTAATAGCTTTTTCTTGCATTTTTTTCATGTAGTGAAACGGAGAAAAAAGGGGTTGGTAATTGTTTTAAAAACAATAAAACCGCCCCGCTCTTTTTTTATACAAATTTAACCTAAAAGTATCAGTCGTTAATATTTTATATTGACAAACTATTTTACCAGTGTAAAATACAATTAATAACATATTAAAAAATAATTAATATAGATATGGCAAAAAAGGCGGTTAAAAAGACCGAGAATAAAAAAGAAATCAGGATTGCGATTGCCGGACTGGGCAATTGCGCCAGTGCTTTGGTTCAAGGAATAGAGTACTATAAAAACATCAAAAATGATGATGAAATAGTTCCCGGATTGATGCACAATGTTTTGGGAGGATATAAAATATCAGACATTAAGGTCGTAGCCGTATTTGATATTGATAAGAGAAAGGTGGGAAAAGATTATACGCAGGCTATATTTGAAAAGCCCAACTGTACTAAGATTTTCTGCCACGACATTCCCAAGTCGGGAGTGATTGTTAAGATGGGACCGATTTTGGACGGAGTGGCTGATCATATGAAGAATTACCCGGACGATCAGACTTTCTTGCCTTCGGACAAGAAGGCAGTTGATGTGGCTGCAGAATTAAAGAAATCAAAAGCGGATGTCTTGGTTACTTATCTGCCGGTCGGTTCGCAGAAGGCTGTTGAGTTCTATACTCAATCAGCATTGGATGCCGGTGTTGCTCTCGTTAACTGCATGCCTGTCTTTATTTGTTCCGACGAGAAGTGGGAAAAGAAATTCAGAGACAAGGGACTTCCTTGCATCGGAGACGATATTAAATCACAGATTGGAGCAACCATCACTCATAGAGTTTTATCTCACTTGTTCGCCGAAAGAGGCGTTACCATTGACAGATCATATCAATTGAATGTCGGAGGAAACACGGACTTCTTGAATATGTATGGAGAAAGAGCCAGATTGAAGACAAAGAAAATATCAAAAACCGAAGCGGTTGAATCGCAATTGGCTAAAAGATTGACTTATGACAATTTGCACGTCGGCCCTTCCGACTGGGTTCCTTTCTTGAAAGACAATAAAGTTTGTTTTATCAGAATAGAAGGCAGGAAATTCGGCAATGTTCCGATTGAATTGGAATTGAGATTATCGGTAGAAGATTCTCCCAATTCAGCCGGCTGCGTAATTGATGCCATCAGACTTTGCAAAGTTGGTTTGGATAGAGAAATCGGAGGAACACTATTGTCTTCTTCGGCCTACTTCATGAAACATCCGATGAAGCAGTTCGCCGACGAGAAAGCCAGAGAGATGATTGAAGAGTTTATTGCCAATAAAAGAGAAAGGTAATATAATAAATACATGGAACCAATAAAAAGATTCATCAGTTCAATCACCGAAGGCAATCTCTGGACATATATTCTTTCTTTAGGGAAAGAGCAGGAAGTCCAGGAAGGCGAAGTCTCAAGATTGATATTTGAGAAGTTCGGATTTTTGCCCAACGACTTGATGGTTAAGAGTGTTTTATTCCGACTAAAGAGCGACGGATATGTGAGCAGGGAAAAGCTGGCTTCAAAGAAAGCTTATAAGATTACCGAAAAGGGAAAGAAAGAATTGGAAGAAATGAAAAGCTTTTGCTCTAATTTAATACAGAAATTATAACAGTCTTTTGACTGTTTTAGTTTAATAATAAGTAATAATAAAAAAATGTTAGACACAAAAAGACATTGGTTCAAGGATTTGGAAAAGATTGTCGGTTCTATTTTTGGAGCGTTTCCGATTACCCCTAATCAGTATACCTATCTTTCCGGAGTTTTCGCTTTAATCGGATTATGGTACATGATGGGAGAAAACTTGGTTTGGGCAACCATAATGTTTTTGATTGCAGCCGGATTGGACTTTGTTGACGGAGCGGTGGCCAGAAAAAAGAACATGTCGAGCAAAGTGGGAGCATACTTGGACACTGTTTTCGACAGATATGTTGAAGGAATTATCTTTTTTGGAATGCTGTTTTTGGCTTTACCTACAATTATTATTCCCGGACAGGCCTGGGTTTATCTGGCCATCTTTGGTTCGGTTGTGACAACCTATGTCAAAGCCGCTGCTAAAGAAAAGGACTTGGTCAATCAGGAATTGAAAGGAGGATTGCTATCAAGAGGGGAGAGATTGATATTGATTTTCATTGCTTTGGTTTTGGGAATCATTTATCCCGACTACTTATACATGACTTACGTTATTGCGATAATTGCCATTTTAGCCAACTTTACCGCAATTCAGAGAGTTCACTCGGCGATATCGATTAATACCGCGAAATAAAAAAGGGCAGTCCCAACGGGGCTGCTTTTTATATAAAAAAGAGATATTATTGCTCGCTGTTGACAAATATTATAGATATTGTATAGTTATCATGCCAAGGTATATCCTTGAGTAGTTCATAACATGGAAGTGATAATGATGTCTACTGAACCAAAAGAAAGCAAAGTAATTAATCTCGGTATTATCGGATGTGGAAATTGTGCAAGTTCTCTAATCCAGGGAATTTATTATTACAAGAACGTTAAGGGTGATGATCCTCCGGTTAACGGCGTCATGCACAATGACATCTGTGGCTACACCATATCTTCAATCCGGCCGCGTCTCGTTATCGACGTTGATGCCAGGAAGGTTGGAAAGAAAATCAATGAAGCGATATTCGCGAAACCCAACTGTACCAAGATTTTTTGTCGGGATATTCCCGACACGGACGTCGTGGTCAAGATGGGCTACGTTGAAGATGGGGTTTCTCCGCACATGCTGGAGTATCCCGATAAGGATAGAACATTCGTTCTGTCTGACGAAGAACCGGTCAATCTGCGCGAAGAGCTGATAAAGGCGGAAATCGACGTAGTGGTAATCCTTTTACCAACCGGGAGTCAGAAGGCGGTTGAGCGGTATGTTGAAGATATTATCGCCGCAGGATGCGGTCTGGTAAACGGTATTCCCGTATTCGTCGCCTCAAACGAAAGTCTTGCAGAGAAATTCAGGAGAGCGGGACTTCCAGTAATTGGAGACGACGTAAAGTCACAGTTCGGCTCGACAGTGCTTCACCGGGTTGTTGCCTGGCTTATGAGCATAAGGGGAATGAAAATTATTCATTCCAAGCAGCTCAATTGGGGCGGCAACACCGATTTCTTGAATCTTTTAAACTTCCTAAGGGTTATATTCAAGAAAATATCCAAAACCGAGGCCGTTGAGTCTGTTTTGTCGGAGCGATTAAGCTACGACAACCTGGTGATTGAACCCGCATTTTATGTGCCTCACCAGAATGACAACAAGCAAGCTTTAATTACTTTTGAGGCAAATCAATTCGGCGACGTGCCGATGAGCCTTGAGATGAAGCTTTCAGTGGAAGATTCTCCCAATTCGGCGGGAATTCTGACAGTCGCCATAAGGGGCTGCAAGGTCGCCAAGGACAGGGGCCTAAGCGGTCCGATTGTTCCGGTATGCGCTCATCTCATGAAGCATCCTCCCGTTCAAATGGAGGAAAGCCTTGCCAGAAAAGAGTTGGAAAGATTCATTGCTGATTCTTCCCGCAACATCTGGATTTCTCCGTCTCGCGAGAAGAAAGAGGCTCAGTCCGGCGACTATTGGTCGGAATACTGGACTCAAGAGGCAGAGGACGCAGCCCTAAAGGCTAAGGAGCGCAATATGCATTTCGAGGTCTGGGCTCCGGAGGCAGGCTACCATTTAAATGAAGAGAGCGTCTGCCTGATTGAGAAAGCCGCAGACCAGATGGAAAGCTACGGCAATGGCTACGAGAAAAATATTTATGTCCAGCTCGGTGCTACAAAAAAAGAGCACAAAGAGAGGACAATAAAGGCACTCAATCGTCCCGGAATCAATGTCTGGGCAATAAACACTCAGCCGGATAAGGATTATCTTGAAGGAATCCCGAACATTCGAGGGTGTATCGCAGTCGATGACTTTGCCCTCGGACAGAAATTGTTCGATGATGTTGTTTCTTCAACCGATGTTTCCAAGATTGCCGTCTTCGTCCATGAAGATAACGGTGCATTGCGTCAACGCATTGAAGGAATCAAAAACAGAGCTCAAAGCTCTGGCATGGAAGTCCTTGTCTGCGAGACCAAAGATCAGCTCAGGGTGGCTATCTCTGATGGAATGGCCGGGGGGATTGGCTTGGGAATTCGAGGATCGGAAGAGTTTATAAAACTCGATATTCCGAAAGAATCTTTCTTGCCGATCGTTTCGGTTGATGCGAATAAGAGAGTCCTTGAGGCAATGGCCGATAAAGGCAGCAACAAGAGAATCATTGCCGTTTACACCCAGAAAGGTCTCGGCGAGAATCTCTTTTGCGGACACACATATCACATAAATCCCGTGCGGATAACAGCATGAGGATATGGCATTCACGTTTTTTAGTGAGTGCCATTTTTTATTGAAAAATAGATGAGATATGTTATTATCTAAATAATGAAAATACATAAAGAAATTCCATATCTATTGCAAGGGCTATGGTCAACTGGCTTCAATATTGTATCGAAGGTTTTTCCTTCTTTTTTTGCTGGAGTTGCAAGCGCATCCCAGATAAGTATTATATATTCTCTTTATGCCGCTGCTAAATTTTTAACCGTACCGTGCGGTTGGATTTCTGATAATTTGGGAAAAGGAAAAACATTGTTTTATGTTTTTCTTGTTTTGCCGATGATAGCACTGATGTTCACCATATCGGATTCCCTTTTGTTCTTTACAATAATGTATTTTGTCATAGGACTGCTCGGTAATTTTTATTACTCTTCTATTAACAGTATTGTTACTATTCTAAATAAAGAAAAAACAAAGGCCCTGTTTAAATTGGAAAGTTTTTATCAAATAGGTGCTTTTATCGGTCCGATAGTTGGAGGGGCATTGGCTTATAGAAATGGAGGAATGAAAATGGCTTTTTATACTTGGGCCATACTCGGAGTTATCGGATTTTTTCTATCCTACTTCTTAAAGAATGAAAGTTCTATTCAAAAGAAAGATGAAAAGCGTCCCGATTTTAAAAATCTCTTAAGAGAACTGGGACACAATAAATGGAATTTTCTATTGTATTTAATTATCGGCGGATTATTAACAGGATTTTTCGAATCAGTTATTGCTTTAGCCGTTCCACTATATTTAACGTCTGTTAATTTTGATATTGCAAAGGTGGGAATTGTTATCGGTTTCGGTTCTTTGGTCAGTGTACTGGGATTATTGGGGTTGGGAAAGGTAATGGATAGGATGGGACATAAGAATTCGTTAATAATAACTTGTTCTTTGATTGCCGTGTCTTCAATATTTTTTATTATTAATAATAACATAATATTATTAATAATAATGTTCGGATTATTTACAGTTGGAAGAGCAGGCGGATTAAACATTGCAAGATCTTTTATTTCTTCAAATGTTGCAGAAGAAATGAGGGCAACTGGAATATCTATAAACGATATATTTCAGCATTCGGCAAAAGTGATAGGCCCGATAATTGCAGGATTATTGATTGATTTCAGCGGTACCACTTCTCCTTTTATTATATGTTTTGTTGTAGCTCTATTTGCAACAATAGTAATGGTATTTAAAGATACGATTTTCCGTGTTTTAAATTTATCAATTCAAGAAAAAAGTAATTAGCTTTTTAGTATTCCTATTTTAGCTAAAAGAGGGGTGACGATGTAGATTAAAGGAGCTTTGGTTCCTTTAATTTTTGTTTGTTTATTTAAAATAGATTTTTTTAGTTCTTCTTCTGTATTTCCATTGAATTCAGTATAGGTGTATCCAACTCCTTTGTAATAATGGGAATCGCTTCCGCCGGTCATTCCCAGATTATACTTTTTGGCAAACTCCATTGCTTTTTTGTCAGGATTTATTCCTGGCTTTCTGGCATTGAATACCTCTATTGCATCAACCAAATCAAGATATTTGGTTATATCGTCTCTGAAACCCTCGCTTCCGTGAAAAGGATGGGGGATTATAACCAATCCATTTTGTTTTTTAATTTGTTCCATAACCCAGCGGGGATCTTTTTTGTATCCGTCAATTCTTTCTTTCAGGAAAAGACCCAAAACATCTCCTTTGGTTGTTTTCATTTCTTCCCCGAGAATTATCAGGAAATCATTCTTTTTTCCTAATTCAATCGCTTCTTGCCAGCCATCGGTGTTTTCATGGTCGGTAATGGCAACTCCTTCAAGCTCCATCTTTTTTCCTTGGGCAATTATACTTTCAATACTTGAAGAAGCATCGTATGAATATTTGGTATGGCAGTGTAAATCTATTTTCATGTGTTTATTATACACAAGGGACTGATTTTTGACAAAGAGAGATAATTTCTATATGATACTTATATAGTTCTTAATTTTTTAATCGTAATCTTATTTGTGTTAGGAGGATGTACATGAAAGAACCGAATGGACCACATGTCAAATTGATTTATCCTAAGAAGACTGCCGAATCACACGTTCGCGATCGTTCATTTGTGCAAGGCAACAATCTCAAGATAAAGTGGCTTAAGGCGATTGACGATCAACCATCCGAGGTGCATATAATTTGCACTACACCAAAGCAGCGTAAGGCCGTTGTAGATAAAATAGGTGACCCGATAGAAGAGCTTGTCATCAAGAATTATCTATCCCATGTTTTCAACAAAGTTCCGAAAGGTTGCAAGTCTACACTTACTGAAGTTGGTGCGATGGTGTTTTCCCGAGGGAATATCACTCAGGTCGTTTTCCCGAGTCCGAAAAGCTATGCCAGTTTTGAGAAGGCTCTACTCGGCAGAGCATAACATATGAAAAAGAAAGAGGTGCCAACGGTACCTCTCTTCTGCAATATTGCCCCTCTTTGTATAATTTGCTATTGTTTAAATATGAACAAAAGGATATTTATCAGTATCGGTCTGCCTAAAAACATACAGGACAAGCTTGTTTCGTATCAGGATGAGATTTCCCGTTCTTTCACCAATTTCAACGATTTCTGTCCCATCAAGTGGACCAAGAAGCATAATTTGCACATTACGCTTTTTTTTGTCGGCTATGTTGAATTGGACGACTTGGTCAATGTTTTTGAAATAGTGGAAAACATTGCAAAAAATCATGAAAGATTTAAAATAGATTTGAAAGATATTTCCTACGGCCCCAAAGAAAAATCTCCCAAGATGGTTTGGGCTAACGGAGAAAATTCTCCTGAATTGGGAAAACTGCAGACCGAACTGGAAAAAGAATTGTTGGATGTGCGACAGCCCGACAACAGCTTCATTCCGCATATCACTTTGGGAAGAATAGTCCAGTGGCAGTTTAATAAGATTGAATTGGAAGAGAGGCCGGATATTTTTAAAGACATCGATTTTTCTTTTCCAGTCAATTCTATTGAAATAATGGAAAGCGAAAGGGGTCATTATACGGTATTAAAATCAATTTCATTAAAATAACATGAAAGTACACTTTATCGGCATCGGAGGAATAGGAGTTTCGGCTTTGGCTCAGTATTATTTGGCTAAGGGTTCCGTTGTTTCCGGTTCCGACCTTGTTGATTCGGAAATAATTAAAGACTTGAAAATAAAAGGAGCGGTTGTGTATATCGGCCCCAATTCGGCTGAGAATATTAGGGACTACGATTTGGTTATTCACAGTCCGGCGGTAAAAGAGAATAATCCCGAGATTATAGAAGCGGAAAGAAAAGGAATCAAGATTTTAAGCTATCCCCGGGCCCTGGGAGAATTGACCAAGGAATATACAACCATTGCCGTTTCCGGAACTCATGGCAAGAGTACGACCACGGCCATGATTTCTTTGGTTTTAATCGAGGCCGGATTGGACCCGACCGTTATCGTCGGAACAAAACTCAAAGAATTCGGCGATTCCAATTTCAGAATGGGAAAATCAGAGTATCTGGTTATCGAAGCCTGCGAACATGAGGCCTCTTTCCTTAACTACTGGCCGAAGATAATCGTGGTGACCAATATCGAAGAAGACCATCTTGATTTTTATAATAATTTGGAAAACATCAAGAAAGCTTTCAATGAGTTCGTTTCTCACTTGAAAGCCGATGGTATTTTAATCAAGACCGAAGACACAAATATCGATACCGATAAAAAGACCATTAACTATTCTTTAAAAGACAGAGAGGTTGAGCAATTGAGAAAAATAATTAAAATACCCGGAGAGCACAATATCTTGGATGCTTTGGCTGCCCTGAAGGTTGCCAGAGTTTTGGGTGTTGAAGATAAGGTATCTTTTAACGCTCTGTCCAAATACATTGGTTCATGGAGAAGATTCGAAGAAACCCAGTTGCCGGGATTTATCTTAATTGACGATTACGGGCATCATCCGACCGAGATTCTGGCGACCCTCAAAGGAGCGAGAGAAAAATATCCGAACAAAAAGATATTCTGCGTCTTTCAGCCACATCAATATCAGAGAACATATTTATTATTCAATGATTTTGTCAAAGCGTTGAAAGAAGTTCTGGAGAATAAATTAGTGGACAGATTATTCTTGATTGATATTTATGACGTAGCCGGAAGAGAATCAAAAGAAGCCAAAGAAAAAGTCAGTTCAAAAATATTGGCTCAAGCTGTCGGAGCAGAATACATTTCCAAAGACGATTTATTTAAAGAATTAAACGGAGGAGAAGTAATGATTTTCATGGGAGCGGGGGATATATATAATTTAAGCCAGGATTTGAAGAATTTGAACGGATTTTGTTCATGATTTTGCACAAAATAAAAAAATGAAGCAAATTCTCTTGTAAAGAAAAAAGGAGGAGAGTATAATGAAAGCATATGGATACAATTTGGTTGATTGTAATAATTTTATTTATCGTTTCGCTGATTTTTTGGTCTTCATTGGGAAATTTAAAAGAAGATTAATACCCCTCGCGGGGTTTTGTTTTATGAAAGTTGCCATATTGGGACATTTTTTAACCAAAAAAGACTACAAGAGGATGATTCCTTTCGGAAAATGCATTCCCTTGTTTTTGCTGGAGTGGTTTTTTAAAATGGTCCCCGATAAGAAGCGATATATGCAGGTTTCCGAATTTGATATTTTGGGAAAAGCCGAAGGATGCGTGGTGGGAATACTTTTAACATCGCAGGAGATGATGGAAGACAAGGAGAGGGCGAGAAACATTGTTCTCGATTCTATATTATATGCTCAAAACGAATTGAAATGCGACTTGGTAATGCTCGGAGCACTGACCGCTCCGGTTACTTCGGCCGGTTTGTGGCTGAGAGAAAATCCAAAAGTCAAATTGGCGATAACCACGGGCAATACCTATACCGCCGCCATTTCAATTGAAGCGGCGGAAAAAGCGATGAAATTGAGTCAAATGGAAAAAGAAAAAATCAAGATGGCTATTGTCGGAGCAGCCGGAGTAATCGGTGAAGCCATTGTTAGATATTTCAATGAAAAAGGATTTGATTTGATTTTGGTCGAGAGGGAAATGGAAAGGTTTGAGAGATTGAAACCGAAATTGTTGAATGATAAATATACTTTAACCGACAAGCTTTCCGATATTATCAATGCCGATATTATCATCACCGCGACTTCGCATCCCGAATCATTGATTGTTCCCGAATACTTGAAGCAAGGAGCGATTGTGGTTGATGTGGCCGAACCGTCGGACGTGGTTGATGACATTGAAGAGAGAAGACCCGATGTTATTTCCATTGATGGGGGAAGGGTTAAATGGGGAAGCTTTAATGTGGGAACAAGAATCGGGTTGCCCAGAGGAATAGGATTTGCTTGCATGACCGAAGGGATAATGCAGGCTTTGGAAGAGGATAAAAAAGACTATATCGGTTCGGTTGATATGGAACACTTGAAAGAAACGATGAATTGGGGGAGGAAATGGAATTTTCCTTTAGCCGATTTCACCTGTTTTAATAAAATCATCTCTTTAGATAAATTTAAAAAATAATAAATAAACATATGTCCAAAGCAGACTATCAAGTTCCCGATTCGCGTCCTTGGTTTAAGCTTTATGGAAGCAATATCGAAAGGCATCTGGATTATCCCGATGTGCCTTTGTATCATTTTTTGGATGAAGCGGCTGCCGATCATCCCGACAATATCGCCATGAGTTTCTACGGCACCAATATCACCTACAAAGAGTACAAGGAGTCGGTTGATAAGTTCTGTCACTCTTTATTGGTTAACGGAATACAAAAAGGGGACCGCGTTATTCTCATGGCTGTCAATTGCCCCCAAACCCTTATCGCCTTTATGGGGACGATGAAGGCCGGGGCCATACCGATTCCTTTGAATCCTTTGTACACGGCCAAAGAATTGGAATACTTTTTTAAAGACTTGAATCCGAGGCTGGTTTTCACTCTTGATAATTTCTACGGCAATGTCTCTCTGGCCGCCCAAGTGACTCCGCAGATTGAAAAAATCATCTCAACCAATATTTCCGATTATTTCCCGCCCTTTAAGAGATTTTTGGCGAGGGCATTAAAAAAAGTGGAAGTTTTCAATTGTCACGAAGCAACCGATTTCAAAGATTTTCTGGAGATGGCTCCGCACTATGAGCTCGAAGACAATGTGAAGAGGGAGGAGGCGATGACGGCGATTAAAATCAATCCCAAGGAAGATATCGCTTTGATTGTCTATACCGGAGGAACCACCGGAGAGCCCAAAGGAGTGGCTTTGACTCATGCTAACATCATTGCCAATGTTGTGGCGATTGAAGAATGGTTTAAGAACAGCAAGGTGGATTCTTTATTATTGGTTGTTCCTTTCTTCCATATCTATGGTTCCGGTCCGATTATCAATTATTGCCATTCAAAAGCGAGAAAGCTGTTAATTCTTCCCAAGTTCCACACCAAGGAAACCGTCAAAGCCTTGTTAAAAGAAAAAATCAACGGATTGTTCTGCGTTCCGGCCATCTATTCGGCGTTTATTAAATATTATCAGGATAATCCGAACGAACCTTATTTGAACGATGTCACGTTCTGCGGAAGCGGAAGCACTTCCATTTCTTCGTACGCTTGGAAAAACTTGGAAAAAATAGTACCCAATGCTTTTTTGGTTGAAGGCTACGGGCTATCGGAAACTTGTCCGGCGATAATCATCGACCCGGCTGACAAGAAATACAAGAAAGATATCGGTTCGGTTGGAGTTCCGTATTGCGATATCGATGCCAAGATTGTTGATTTGAAAACCGGAGAGGATATTTCTCCCGATTGTTCGGGAGAAATAGTGGTGAGAGGGCCTTCTATCTTTAAAGAATATTGGAATAAGCCGGAAAAGACCAAGCAGGTTTTAAAAGACGGCTGGTTCTATACCGGAGACATCGGACGCATGAGCAAAGAAGGCGTCTTCTATATCGAAGGAAGAAAAGATGATATGATAAATGTCAGAGGAGAAAAAGTTTGGCCGAGAGAGGTCGAACAGGTTTTGGAAAAGAATAATAAAGTTTTGGATGTCGCCGTTATCGGAGTTCCTCACGATTATTTTGGTCAGGCGGTCAAGGCTTGCGTGGTCTTGAAGCCCGGAGAAAACGCAGCCGAGCAGGAATTGATTGAATACTGCAAAGAAAGTCTGGTTGCGTACAAAGTTCCGGTGATAGTAGAGTTTTTCAATGAATTGCCCAAATCGAATATCGGCAAAACCCTCCATTCGGTTTTAAGAAAAAGAGAAAGCGATAAGAGATAATTAAGATGACAATGCCATTTCCGGTTTATTTACTGGTTCCCAGCGCCGTTTTGATAATCATGGTCGGTTTTTACAGCTGGCTCAGGGTTAAAAAAAGAGAAAATCTTATTTTCTTTTTCCTTTGTATGGGACAGGCTCTTTGGGCCATCGGTTCTTTTTTATTATGGAGTAACTGCGGTAACGACATCGCGGTTATTTTCTGGGACAGGACGCTTTATTTTGCCACCTGTATGATGATACCGCTTCTTTATCATCTTTCTTTGGAGATTTGCGGACTGACAGAAAGAAAGCAGTCTAAGATTCTTTTACCCATGGCCTATATTCTCGGATTTATCTTCGCCGTTCTGACTACCACTCCTTATTTCGTTGACGGGGTTTTCTATTATGCTTACGGCGGTTGTCATACTTATGCCCGGACCGGGCATCATTTCTTTCTGGTGTATTTGATAACCTTTATTTCTTTCGCTTTTTATAATTTATACAAAACGTGGAGGAGTGAAAAACAAAGTCAAGAAAAAAAAGAAAAGGCTTATTTCACCTTGATGGGCTATTCAGTCTTCAGTCTGGCCGGAATCGGAATGGCCACGGCCTACGGCATTATTTTTTATCCCGCCTATTATATTTTCTTTCCCTTGTTTTCGATAATAATCACCTATGCCATCACCGAAAAGAATCTTTTTGTCGCTTCCATGGCCACCGATATTCTAATCGGAGCAATCTTGGTTCTGGTTTCAACCTTTTTCTTTTTTCCGGAATTGGAAATGGGCATTGTTGGCAAAGCGGTGATTTTCGTTCTTTTGCTGATTTCCTGCTCTTTGTTATTGAAACATAATCATCAGGAGATAAGAAGGAAAGAAGAAGCGGAGAGAATCAGCAGATTGAAAACGGAATTCATTTCCATTGTTTCGCACCAATTGAGAACTCCTTTGGCGGCCATTCGAGGGTATACTGATATGATTAAAGACGGAGATTACGGAATTCTCGGCAAAGAATTGAGCGTTCCGATTAATTATATCCACGATGCCAGCGTCAGTATGATTAAGATGGTTAACGGGTTATTGAGCGTGACCAGATTGGAAAGGGGAAAGATAGAATTGAAGCCCAAATATTTTTCAATTGATAATATGATTGAGGGATGCATCCAGGATGTCGAATTGAAAGCCAAAGAAAAAGGACTGTATTTGAAATATGAAAAACCAGCCGAACCGTTGCCTTCGGTCAGGGGAGATGAGGAAAAGATAAAGCACGCGGTGATGAATATTTTGAACAACGCCATTTTATATACGGTCACGGGCGGAGTGACCATCTCGGCTTCGGTTCTTTATTCTTCTAATGTGCGGATAGCGATAAAAGATACCGGAGTGGGAATTGAAAAAGAAGAAAGCGAGAAGATTTTCGAAAGTTTTTCAAGGGGCAAGAGGGGAATCGAATTGCAGCCCCAAGGTACCGGATTGGGATTGTATGTGGCCAAAAGTTTCATTGCCATGCACAAAGGAAAGATTACGGTCTTCTCCGAAGGAAAAGACAAGGGAAGCACTTTCTATATCGATATTCCGATCAGGGCGGACATTATTTCAAAGCAGGAGTTTGATTTGGTTCCGCCGGAATTGAAGAAATAAGCTATATGTATTATAATTTAAAAAACATATGAAAAAAATTCTTATCATCGAGGACGAAAAGATTTTGTCGGAGATGTACAAATTCAAATTGGAAAAAGAAGGATTCGAGGTCTTAAACGCCATGGAAGTTGATGAGGCGATAGAAATCGGCAAAAAGAACAAACCCGATTTGGTGGTCTTGGATATCCTTTTGCCCAAGGAAAGCGGGATAAACTATTTGATAAAGATGAAGAATTTCGAAGAGCTGAAGAACGTACCGGTTTTGGTGCTTTCCAATTTTGATGATAATGAAACCAAGAACAAATCTTTTGAATTGGGAGCCAAGGATTATTTAATCAAATCCAATCACGACCCCAAGGAAATTGTAGAGAAGATTAAAGAATTGATAATATAAAAATGAAATCTAAAGCCTTCACCCTAATTGAATTGTTGGTCGTCGTGGCCATCATCGGAATCTTGAGTGGCTTCGTCATCGTCCAGATGAACGGAGCCATTAACGCTGCTAACGACGGAAAGAAGAAGGCTAACCTCTCTTCAATCAAAAAAGCCTTGATTGTATACGGAGTCGAGAACGGCAACAGCTACCCAATTGAATCCGGCTGCACCATCGGTTCCTGCACTACCCTTGATCCGGCTCTCTCTTCTCTTCTTCCACAAAACCTCAACGGAACCTATACATATGAATCGGACGGTTCCTCTTTCTCCGTCTCTTCCATCCTCTCTTCCGGCTATGCCTATTCATATGACAGTGTTACCAATTCCTTTACCACCGAAGAACCGACGGCCGGTTCCTGCGGTACCGCTTCCAAGACATACCTATATACCGAAACCACATATGGCTCTGATACTTTCTGCATTCAAGGAACTGCAAATCCGAGTTCTCCCTCTTTCCCCGAACTCGGTTCTTCAACTAACTGGACCTGTCCCGGTTCAAACGGAGGAACAACGGCTAATTGCACCGCTTCGAGAGGAGCTACTCCAACCAGTGGTTCTTGCGGAACCAAGGACGGCAAATATGCCTCAATTGAACCAACCGAAACCCAGGCTTGTCTTACCGGTACCATTACCAACATGACCGGAACCTATTCCTGGACTTGTGCTGGTTCAAACGGCGGAGACAGTCCTTCCTGTGCCACCGTGGCTGCGACATATACCGTTGTTCAATTCACAACCGTTGGGACTACGACATGGACTGTTCCCACCGGAGTTACTTCTGTTGAGTATCTTGTTGTGGCGGGAGGAGGCGGAGGAGCTATCGGCGCATATTATGGCCGTGCTGGAGGTGGTGGTGGAGGAGTGGTGATGGGAACAAAATCTGTATCAGGGACCGTTAACATTGTGGTAGGGTCAGGAGGAACGGCTCAAGGCGGCAATTCGGTCCTTAATGATGTAACCGCCCTGGGAGGCGGTGACGCAAATGCTGTTGGTGATGGAGGAATGGCTGGTGGTTCGGGAAGTGGAGGAAATTCAAGAGGTGCTGGTGGAAATTGGCCTGGTGGAGCAGCGACGCAAACCAATAGCGGTGGTGGCATAGGTTATGGGAACCCAGGAGGATCAGCATATTATATTGGATCAGGCAACAATAACGGTGGTGGTGGCGGAGGAGCGGGAGCGGCGGGACAGAATGCCACAGCATCATATAGCGGTGCCGGGGGAGCCGGTATCTCAAGCAGTATTACGGGAACCGCAACATATTACGGTGGCGGAGGCGGGGGATTGGGCAATACCGGGCCGAGTGGAGCAGGTGGACTCGGTGGCGGAGGCGCTTCAGGAGTAAACGGAACAAGTGGACTCGGTGGCGGAGGCGGTGCATTGGCAGGCGGCGGTTCCGGGATAATCATCATAAAATATGTTAATAATAATTAAATCAAATGATTGATACTCCTCTTTCAATATATTTAGTTGTTCCCAGCAGTATTTTCATTCTGCTGGTCGGGAGCTTCATTTTCTTTAAAAGCAGAACCAAAGAAAATCTTTTGTTTTTTCTTTTGAGTTTCGCCCAGTTTCTCTGGTCTTTCGGGGCTTTTGTCGTCTGGCAGGGGTATGCTTTTAATCAAGTCAGCGAAAGCGTATTATTGAACAAGATTTTTGTTCTGGCTATTTTTTTGATACCGGTTTTCCTTTATCATTTCACGGTCGAGTTTTGCAAGATAAAGAATCAGAAGATACTTCTTTTCGTTTCCTATCTGATTTCCATTTATTTGGTTTTCGTGGTTGACGTTAAAACCGTCATCAACGGAGTCTTTTTCTATCGCTGGGGCGAGTGGAGCAGCATTTCAATCTTCCACTACATTTTCTCCTTTTTTATCCTGTTTTTATTATCGATGTCTTTGTACAATCTTTTCCGCGCCTGGCAGAACAGGGTGAATGACGAAGTCAGGAAAGACACGATTCTTTATCTCCTCTTGGCCATTTCCATTTTCGGTTTGGTTTTCATCGATTTCCTTCCTGTTTACGGAGTCAATATTTATCCTTTATTTTATTTGACTATTCCGGTCTATGCTCTTATAATAGCTTATGTATTGATTGAAAAGAATCCTTTGGCTTCGATGATTACAACCGATATTCTGGTTGCCACCTTGCTGACCCTTTTATCATCTTTATTGGTCTTTCCCGACTTGGAAGTGACCTTTGTCGAGAAGTCGGTTATTTTCATTTTAATTTGCGTGCTTTCCTTCGTCGCCTTGAAATACACCCATCAATTGAGCGAACAGAAATTGGCTTTTGAGCGGAAGATAGAGGAAAGAACGGAAGAGCTTGAAAAAAAGAACGCCCAGCTGAAGGAAGCCAATTCGGCTTGCGAGGTGGCCAATACCATCCTGGAAGCCAAGGTCAATGAAAGAACCAGAGATTTGAAGGGCTTGAACGACAGTCTGGAAAGACTGGTCAGTGAAAGAACCAAAGAGTTGAAGAGAAAAACCGCCCAATTGGAAGAAAAGGTGAAAGAATTGGAGCAGTTTGGAAACGTTTTTGTCGACAGGGAAAACAAAATGGTTGAGTTAAAAGAAAAGGTGAGGGAGTTGGAAGATAAATCAAAATAATATGGAAAGAGTTTTAATTAAAAAAATAGCGGAGTGCGAAGGAAAGAATGCTTTGATCAAAGGCCGGATTTTTAACATCAGGAATTTGGGAAACATTGTTTTCTTGGTTGTTTCCGATTATACCGGAACCATCCAGGTGGTGGCCGACAAGAGTATCAAGGTTAAAACGGGAGATTCCGTTGAAATCACTGGGTTTGTCAAAAAAGACGAAAGAGCCAAGGGAGGGTATGAAGTTAAAGTCGAGAAATTGGAAGTCGTTTCCAATACTATTGAAGACTTGCCCGTTGATTTATCCAAAGAAGATTTGAATTTGAATCTGGTGACCTTATTGGATTACAGGCCTCTTTCTTTGAGGCACCCCCGCGTTCAGGCCATTTTCCGTTTGTATGATTTATTGTTGAAAAGCTATGAAACGGTGATGAGGGAATATGATTTTACCGAAATCAAGACTCCGAAGTTATTGGGCAGTGCAACCGAAGGCGGTGCCAACTTTTTCAAGGTTAAATATTTTGAAAAAGAAGCGACTTTGGCCCAGAGTCCCCAGTTCTACAAACAGATAATGGTCGGAGTGTTTGAGCGAGTCTTCGAAGTCGGTTCGGTTTTCAGAGCGGAACCGCATTTCACCACCAGGCATGTCAACGAATATATCGGACTCGATGCCGAAATGGGCTTCATCAAGGATTTCTATGATGTTAGTAAAACATTGAATGTTGTTTTAAAGAAGATGTTTAGAATGATTGAAAAAGAAGGAAAAGAATATTTGGATTTGTACGGAGTTAAAAACATGGAAGTTCCGGAAGAAATTCCCTGTATTAAGTTATCGGAAATCAAGAAGATAATCAAAGAAGAATACGGATATGAGGTTCCTTCGGAAACCGATATCGACCCCAAGGGAGAAGAATTGGCCGGGCAATACGCCAGAGACAAATTCAATTCCGATTTTATTTTCATAACCCACTATCCTTGGAGCGACCGCCCTTTTTACACCATGCCCAGTCTTGAAGACGAGAAAGAAACCTACGGCTTTGATTTGCTTTATAAAGGACTGGAAATAGCAACCGGGGGACAAAGAATCCACAAGTATGAAGATTTGATTAAGAATATGAAAAAGAAGAAGATTAAATCCGAAGGAATGGAATTCTATCTTGATGTTTTCAAATACGGCATTCCTCCGCACGGCGGGTGGGGCATGGGTTCGGAAAGGATTATCAAGCAAATGCTCGGTTTGGACAGCATCAAGGAAGCGATATTGTTCCCGAGAGACGTTAAGAGATTAATTCCCTAATATGGACAAAGAAAATTTCTTCTTTTTATCATTTCTGGTTTTGCTTTCTGTTTTTTGTTTTATTTTTTCTAATTCCTCCAATGTCTCAGGAGGTTCATTTTCTTTTTTAAAGGCGTCATCAATTGATTTGTTAAGGCCTTTGTCAAAGGAAAAGATTGCCGATTTATATTTGAATTCCAATAATTTCTTTTCGGTTTTCGTCAATTTGGACGAAGGGAGAGAAATCGTCTTGTCGGAAAAGAAGAGCAATGAAGTCATTCCGATTGCTTCTTTGACTAAATTGATGACGGCGGTCGTTGCTTTGGAAAATTATGGTTTGAAAGATGATGTTAATATCAGTGCTGCGGCGATCAATACCTACAGTACGGCCGGAGAATTGAGGGAAAAAGAAGTTATTTCGGTTGAAGATTTATTGTATGTGACCTTGATTGAATCTTCTAATGACGGGGCCGAGGCTTTGGCCGAGAAGATGGGACGCGATGAGTTTATCTTAAAGATGAACAAAAAGGCGGCCGAGTTGGGGATGAAGAATACCAGATTCGTCAATCCGACCGGGTTGGATATTTTTATTGACGCTTCGGAAAAAGAGTTGAAAGAGAATAATGTTTCCAGCGCATCGGATTTGGAAAAATTGGTCGTCTACATATTAAAGAATCAACCTTTGATTCCCCAGATTCTTTCCAATTCGGAAAAGCAGATTAAGAGTTCGAACGGAGTCGTTCATAATCTAAAGAATACCAATATTCTTTTGAAGGAAAATTCTTCATATTTATGGGGCAAAACTGGATATACAAAAGAAGCTAACGGGTGTATCATACTCATATTGAAAAGCTATGACGATGATTTGAACGGATATATCGTTAATGTCATCACCGGAGCTGACGACAGGTTCAGCGAAGCGAGAAAACTGAATTCTTGGCTCCAAGATTCATTCATCTGGTAATATATGTCTTTATTCACTTTCAATGCGATTAAAATAATGTCCGCGGCTTTCCTTTCTTCTTTTATCTCCATTATCGTGGCCGGATTTTTGATTAAGTTTTTGTACAAGATAGAGTTTTGGAAAAAGAAGCCGAGAGAAAAGACGATTGACGGGAAAGACGCCTCGGTTTTTTTGTCTTTCCACAGAGAAAAGGAAATTAATACTCCGCGCGGAGGAGGGATAATCATCTGGTCTTCGATTTTGATACTTTTGGGATTGATTTTTTTGGCCGGGAAGATTTTTCCCGACATCTGGTGGATTCAGAAATTGAACTTTTTTTCCCGCGAAGAAACATGGATTCCTTTGTTCGCTTTGATTACAGCGTCTTTGATCGGATTGATTGATGACATTTCCGTTGTCTACGGGACCGGCAAATACATCGGAGGGGGATTAAAATTCAAAACCCGTTTGCTTCTGGTCTCGATTATCGGATTGATCGGGGGAACCTGGATGTATTACAAGCTGGGCTGGGACTCAATTCATATTCCACTATTGCTTAATTTTCCGCACGGGTTAGATTGGCATTTGGGAGCGTACTTTATCTTATTGTATATAATCGTCAGCTTGGCCTCCTGGGCCTCGGGAGTGGTAGATGGACTGGACGGGCTGGCCGGAGGCGTCTACAGCGCTATATTCGGGGCTTTCGCGGTGATTGCATTCAGTCAGGGCATGATTGATTTATCGGCTTTTTGCATGGCTATTTTAGGAGCCTTGTTCAGTTTTCTCTGGTTCAATATTCCGCCGGCCAAGTTCTATATGGGCGAGACCGGAATATTGGGACTGAGTATGACCATGACGGCAATCGCTTTTTTGACCGATTCGGTGGCTGTTTTGCCGATTATTTGTGGGGTCTTGGTTATGGAAACCGGTTCGGTCATTATTCAATTGTTGTCGAAGAAATTCAGAGGAAAGAAGATTTGGCTTTCGACGCCGATTCATCACCATTTGGAAGCTATCGGCTGGAAGCCCTATCAAATTACCATGCGCTTGTGGATTGTCAGCATTGTTTTCGCTGTTTTGGGAGCAGCCATTCAACTATTAAGATGAAATTAAAAGAATTAAGAAAAAAATATCCGGAGTTTGTTTATGAGAGTTTTGATTATGTCTTGAAGGATTCCGACCTTCATGTTTCTTTTTGTTTCAAGTCGTCGGAATTGGAATTCAATCCGTTTCTTGTCATTAAGGATGTTCCTTTGAAGAAGTTGGACATAGCTGTTTTGGACAATCTGATTTTCAATCTGGGAATGATTGAAATGTTTTCCTATTGGAAAGCGGTTTGTTCGAAAAAGATTATTGTTAAAGCGGGAAAATTGGATTCTAAACAAATCAAGTGGTGGAAAGATATTCTAATCAACGGGATGGGCCAGTATTTCTATGAAAACAAGATTGATTTCACTTCTTCCGGTTTTGTGGAAATAGTTTCTTCGGGTTCTTTAAAGGTTAAAAAGGGGAAAGTTATCGGAAAAGGAATTTTAATTCCAATCGGGGGAGGAAAGGATTCGGCGGTGACCTTGGAATTGATGAAGAAGTTCAAGAAAGACGTTGATGTTTTTTCTTTAAATCCGGTTGCCAATGTCAAAGAAATGTTTAAGGTTTCGGGGTATAAAAGAATGATTGTGGTGGAGAGAAAGATTGAAGAAAAATTATTGTTGTTAAACAGAAAAGGCTATTTGAACGGGCACACTCCTTTTGTTGCCTATTTATCATTTTTGACTGTTTTGGTTTCCGTTTTGTTTAACAAAAAGTTTGTTGTTTTTAGTAATGAAGACAGTTCTAACGAGGGGAATGTTAAATGGAAGGGATACGAGATTAATCATCAGTATTCCAAGACCTATGATTTTGAGAAGAAATTCAGAGAATATTGTTCTTTGTATTTGGTTAACGGTTTGGAATATTTCAGCGTTTTACGATTATTGTATGAAATACAGATTGCCCGCATCTTTTCCTATATGAAAGATTATTTCCCGGTGTTTTTGAGTTGCAACGAAGCGCAGAAGACTTATTCGGGAACGAAGAAGAAAACGGGGAAGTGGTGCGGCTCCTGTTCCAAGTGCTTGTTTGTCTATATGATTCTCTATCCTTTTGTTGGTAAAGAAGAATTGCTTTCCATCTTCGGCTCCGATTTGTTTGAAAAAAAAGAATTGCTGCCGATTTTAAAAGAATTGATAGGGGAGAAGGAGGTGAAGCCGTTTGAGTGCGTGGGAACAAGAAAAGAGGCTTTGGTGGCTTTGTATTTATCATACAAAAAAGGAGAGAATTCTTATTTATTGAAATATTTTGAAAATAATATTTTACCCAAACACAAAAATTGGGAAGAAATGGTAATTGAAGTGATGGACCACTGGAATAAGAAGAATTTTATTCCCAAGTACTTTAAGGATTAGCAGTTTGACAATATTCTCGTATTAGTTTATAGTCATATCAGAGTTTGGCTTTTTTAAGCTAAACAATTTAACATCGGAGGCGTATGAATGGCTTTTAAAAAAGCGGTTATTGTCACGGGCTACAGTAAAAACCTTTCGGGGTTGGTGGCCTGGAACCTGAAGAAGATGCTTGAGCAAAGGGGATGCCGCGTTGTTGTGGTCGACCCTTTCAAGAATGAACGGGAAAAGTGGATTTTCCGGAAGACTCTTTTGTCTTGGTGTTCGGCCAAGAACATGACTTCCTCGGTGAACAGCACCCTTACAGAAGCGAATCCGTTGCTGGAAGACATCGACTACATGTTCTGTTACAGCTACGGAGCAGTGGCAGGAATGTTCCAGGATGTCGTGAAAGTCCATCATTACATCTTCCTTTCTCCCGCTCTGGGGGCAGGGACTGTCAAGTTCGGCACTAAGGAAAAGTTTTTCGGACTGTTTATCCCTGGATTGAGGGAGATGACCGACGAAAATTTCCAGGAACAAATCTTCGAACGTTTATGCAGCCTAAGGAAGGCTGGTTCGAAGATTAAATTCTTCCTACCCTGGAATACAGAAACGAAATGGGTTGAAGACGAGAAGGTTGAGTATTCGGCTAATCTTATAGCCGGACACTTCAATCTTTTCAGAGAGGTAACAGTTCTTCCCGTGAAGATTCACAGGGATATGATTGGAGACCCCGAGGTCATCAAAGAGGTTCTCAAGGAACTGGAAATGATTTGATTGAAGCTTATCGTCTATCGTTTCCTCGCGACCCCAAAAAGTTGCGGCATAGGCCATACCGGCAGTAGTTGGAGAGATTCAAAGAATCGCTTCCGCTTGCTGACCCCTATGGTCTTTTTTTTATACTTTAAATATGTTAAATTATGTATATGGATATAAAATCCTTGGAAAAGAAAAAGGTTTTGATTTTGGGAATAGGCAGAGAAGGTGCCGATTCTTTTGTTTTTTTGAGAAAGAAGTTTCCCAAGAAGAAGTTGTTTGTTGCTGACAAGAAGAAATACGAGGATTTGGACATTAAAACAAAGAAATTATTGGGCGGGAAGAATATCGAATTGTTTTTGGGTGATGATTATTTAAAAAACATCAAGTCTTTTGATGTTGTTTTGAAGTCCCCGGGAATTTCCTTAAGTAGCATTAAGAAATATCTGGGAAAGAAAACTAAAGTGACCAGTCAGACCGAATTGTTTTTTGATAATTGTCCGGGGATGATAATTGGAATCACCGGAACCAAGGGAAAGAGCACCACCTCTTCTTTGATATACGCGGTTTTGAAAGAAGCGGGATTAAAACCGTATTTGGTCGGAAATATCGAAACACCTTCTTTGTCATTTTTACTTAAAGCCAAGAAGAAAGACATCTTTGTTTATGAATTGTCTTCTCATCAGTTGCAGGGATTAACAATGAGTCCGCATATCGCCGTCTTTTTGAACATCTATCCCGAACATCTTGATTACTACAAAAATTTCAAGGAATATTTCTTGGCCAAGACCAATATTGTTAAATATCAAAAGAAGAATGATTATTTTATTTTCAATTCCAAAATAAAAGAAATCAGTGATTTGGCTAAAAAAGCCAAATCAAAGAAGATTGAAATCAATCCGATTGATTTTGCCAAATTTTTGAAAGAAAATCAGGAGTTCTTGGAAATAACCCACATTGATAACCTGATTGCTGTTTTGAATGTTTTGAAGATTTTGAATATTAAAGAAGAAAAGATAATTAAAGGTTTTAAAAAATTCAAAAGGCCGGAACACAGATTGGAGTTTGTCGGAGAAAACAAGGGTATCAGGTTTTATGATGATTCAATTGCCACTATTCCCGAAGCGACAATCTTTGCTTTGGATTCTTTGGGTTCTGACGTGGAAACATTGATTTTGGGAGGATATGACCGGGGAATCAAATATGAAAAGCTGGGGGAGAGATTAATGAAGAGCAATGTTAAGAACTTGATTTTATTCAATCCTTCCGGAGAAAAGATATTGAAAACGGTTAAAGGAAAGAAGCATGTTTTTGTTGAGGACATGAAGGAGGCGGTCAAGAAATGTTTTCAAATGACTTCCAAAGGAAAGATTTGCTTGTTGTCTCCGGCTTCGCCCAGTTTCGGGACGTTCAAGGATTATAAAGAAAGAGGAGATTTATTTAAGAAATACATTAAGGCATGAAATTAAAGATTCCCAACGTGGCAATGCTCGTCATTATGGTTCTCTTGGTGATTATGGGTATTTTAGCCTTGGCCACTTCTTCGACTCCCATTTCTTTGAAGTTGACTAATAATCCCAATTTCTATCTCTTCCATCAAATATTATGGGGATTGATTCCCGGATTAATTCTGGGCTTCGTCGCTTTTAAAATTCCATTGCATACTTTAAAGAAATGGAGTTTTTTGATATTTGTTTGTTCATATATTTTGATGCTTTTAGTTTTTGTTCCGGCGTTGAGCAAGACGGAATGGGGCGCAACCAGATGGCTTAATCTGGGCTTTACCAGCATTCAGCCGGCCGAAATATTGAAACTGGCCACTATTATTTATCTGGCCGCCATTTTAAACAATGAAAAAGCCAGAAAGAGATTCACCGCTTTCTTTATCATTCTGGGTTTGGTTTGTTCGGCTTTGTTCTTGCAGAAAGATATGGGAACTTTGATTGTTATTTTTTCCATAATGATAATAATGTTTTTTTGTTCCAAAACTCCGATTAAGCAGACGGTGGCGATTATTTTAGTTGCCGTGGTGGGATTTACCGGATTGATTTTATCCGAGCCGTACAGGTTGCAGAGAGTCACTTCTTTCTTGCATCCGGAAACAGATACGCTCGGAACCAGTTATCATATCAATCAAGCATTGATTTCAGTCGGTTCGGGGGGATTGGCCGGTTCCGGTTTGGGCTTAAGTGTCCAGAAGTTCGGATTTGTCCCCCAATCGATTTCCGATTCCATTTTCGCCATTTTTAGTGAAGAAGTCGGTTTTATCGGCTCTTCAATTTTGGTAGCTTTGTTCATGGGTTTGTTTTTGACCGCCGTTTCGGTCGGAAAAAGATTGAATGACGAATACTTGAGATTGATAGCCATCGGAATCGGTTCCTGGTTTATCGTCCAGGCCCTGGTTAATATCGGAGCGATGATCGGACTATTGCCTTTAACCGGAATTCCTTTGCCCTTTATGTCCTACGGCGGTTCGCATTTGATGATGGAATTGATTGCTTGTGGATTTCTGTTGAGTATTTCCAAGCATGCAAAAGGTTGAACTATTGACAATATTGGCCTATTTTTCTATTATTATATCAGAGACGCCCCAGTCAGCCGAAAGGTTCACTGGGGTTAAATTTAATCTATGGAAAACATACTTTTCATTGACGGTCGTAATTTTATCAGTCTTGCCGAGGAAGCTGTTGGCAAGATAGATATTTCTGTTTATGATTTTTGTGGATTGTTTGATAAAGTTCTTTCCGGTGTAAAAGTGGACAGGAAAGTTTTTTATATCGGTAAGTTACAAATACATCAAAACACGATTGGTAAATCAAAAGAATTGATAGAAAAGCAAAGAAAGATGAAAAATCGTCTAGAGTCGCAAGGGTTCGAGGTTGTTATTGCGGGAAGGGTAAGAGGGCAATTAGAAAAAGGTCCGTTTGGATATAAAATTCTGACTTTTAAAGAAAAAGGTGTTGATGTAAAGATTGCCATTGATATGGTCGTGACATCTTATAATAACCAACTTAAGACAGCCATTATTTGCAGTTCTGACTCTGATTTGCAACCAGCAATTAGCGAATTAAAAAATAAAGGAGTTGAGCGTATTTATTTGGGGTTTGAAAATTCGCCCAATAAAGGATTAATGTATACAACCAATAGATCTATTTTGATAAGAAATTCAGAGCTAAAGGAATTTATAAGAAAAATATAAATAGATTTTTTAATACTTGTTAAAAGAGGCAAAAAATACTATATTTAATGTATGAAAAAGATTGTCTTTACAGGCGGAGGGACGGGAGGTCATGTTTTTCCCATCATCGCGGTTGCCGAAGAAATGAGGAAAAGGGACCTTAATTTGGATTTGTCATATATCGGACCGTCCGATTTCACTTCGGAAACGTTTTTAAAGAAAGAGAAGATAAGGACCCATTATATTTCTTCGGGGAAGATAAGGAGGTATTTTTCCGTCGGTTCGTTTTTTGCCAACTTAATCGATGTTTTATTTAAGATTCCTTTCGGTATTTTCCAATCTTTCATTATCATGTTTTTCACCGCCCCCGATTTGGTTTTCAGTAAAGGGGGATTCGGTTCGATTCCGGTGGTTTTTTCAGCCTGGCTTTTGAGGATTCCCGTCTTTATGCATGAATCGGATGTGGTTCCGGGATTGGCCAACAAAATAGGAAGCAGATTCTCGGAAAAAGTTCTCGTTTCTTTTCCCATTCCCGAGATGGAATATTTCAAGAAAGAGAAAATGATTGAAACGGGGAATCCGGTCAGGAAAGATTTGGCCGAGGGAAACAGAGAAGAGGCCCAGAAATTATTTGGTTTAACATATGAAAAGCCGGTTATTTTAATTTTGGGAGGATCCCAGGGAAGCGAAAGAATCAATGATGTAATTTTGGAAATGCTCCCCGACATGCTTAAAGAATTTGAAGTTATTCACCAGACGGGATTAAACGGCCTCAGGAGGGTCAAAGAAGAATCAGTCGCCATGATTGACAAGGATTTGTTGAAATACTATCATCCCTATTTTTTCCTCGATGAAAGGGAATTAAGCGATGCTTATGCCGCTTCCGATTGCGTTGTCGGGAGGGCCGGAGCCGGAACCATTTTTGAGATAGCTCTGGTCAAGAAGCCCAGTATTTTAGTGCCCCTTCCCGAGTCAGCTCAAAATCATCAGGTTAAGAACGCCTATTCCTATGCCAAGAACGGCGCTTGTCTGGTTTTGGAAGAAGGCAACTTTATCCACCATTTCTTTTTGGAGAAATTAAGATTGCTCTTGAAAGATGATGCAGAGAAAATGAAAGCGGCGGCCGAACAGTTTTCCAAGCCTTTTGCCGCCAATGTAATAGCAAGATATTTAATAGATTTTTTATCATGATAGCCAAAAAAGAAGAAAAGAAAATAAGGACAAGGTTTGCTCCGTCGCCGACGGGCCACCTTCATATCGGAACCGTGCGAACGGCTTTGTTTCCCTTTCTTTTTTCAAGGAAGAACAAGGGGACTTTCATTTTGAGAATTGAAGATACCGATTTGGAAAGATCTAAAAAAGAATGGGAAGAAGAGCTGTTGAAAGGATTGAATTGGCTGAATATTTCTTGGGACGAGGGAATTGATGTTAATGGAAAAGATATGGGCTCGCATGCTCCGTACAGGCAAAGTGAAAGAGCTTCAATATACAGGAAGCATCTGGAAAAAATGATTGAAGAGGGCCATGCCTATTATTGTTTTTGCCCCAAAGAGGAAGTCGAAGCGGAAAAGCAGTATTTGATGTCGATCGGAGAAGCGCCGGTCTATCGCGGCAAGTGCCGGGACTTATCCAAAGAAACGGTTGAAAAATATTTGAAAGAAGGACGTCCTTCGGTGATTCGTTTCAAAACTCCTTCTAATCAAAAGATTGCTTTTAATGATTTAATTAGGGGAAAGATTGAAGTCGACAGTTCGACTTTGGGCGACTTTGTCATTGCCAAAGATTTGGATAGCGGTCTATTCAATCTGACTTGTGCGGTTGATGATGTGGAAATGGAAATAACTCATGTGATTAGAGGAGAGGACCATATTCCCAATACGCCCAAGCAAACCTTGCTTATCCGGGCAATGGGTTTTGAAGAGCCGGAATACGCCCACCTTTCTTTGATATTGGGAACCGATAAAAAGAAGCTTTCCAAGAGAACCGGAAAAACATCTTTAATCGATTATATTGACGATGGTTATCTGCCCGAAGCGATTATCAATTTCGTCGCTTTCTTGGGTTGGAACCCGGGGACGGAAAAGGAAATGTACACCATGGAAGAATTAATCAATGATTTTAGTATTGAGAAGATACAAAAGTCGGCGGCCATATTCAATATTGATAAATTGGATTGGATGAACGGCTCATATATCCGCAAGAAGCCTTTATATGAATTGACTCAAATGTGCGTTCCGTATTTGGTTAAAGCCAATTTAATCAAAGAAGTTGCTTTGGAAAAGTATTTAATTATTGAAACCGGAGAAGAAGTGCACATTGAAGATATTGAAAAAATGGTTGCTTTGTATCAGGAAAGATTGAAGAAGCTTTCGGAAATAGTTGAGTTGATTGACTTGTTTTTTAAGAAAGAGCTCGATTATGGTAAAGAGTTGTTGAAATGGAAAGAGATGAGCGATTCAGAGATTGTTGATTCATTGAGAAAATCTTCTGAAATGATTTCCAATATTCTGAAATTCGATAAAGAAAATTTGGAAAAAGAATTGATGGAAGAAGCGAATAAGATTTCCAATCGCGGCAATTTATTGTGGCCGCTCCGAGTGGCTTTGACCGGAAAGAAGAATTCAGCTGGGCCGATGGAGATAGTGGCAGTTTTAGGAAAAGAAAAAACGTTAAGGAGAATAGAAGAAGCGATAAATAAATTAAAATAATATGTGGAAAAGAGTATTGTCTCTGGTCATATTGGTTTCCTTCTTTTCGGTAAGTTTTTGTTTCGCCTTTGATGCTAACACCATTAAAGACGAATGGTTGCCCAAGATAGTTGAATGGTGGAATATGCTTTTGGGCTGGGTTAACAATACGGCGATTCCTTGGATTGAAACTAATATCAGTGCTGAGAGCAGGCAGGAATTCCAAAAAGAATTTACCGAAGCTTTAAGCGATGTTCCGGTAGCGATTCAGAATTGTTGGAACTACATTAAAGGTTTGTTTGATTAGTGGCGAAGATTGGTATATATTAATCATATGATATCGGAAGAAGAAATCAGAAGAATAGCCAAGTTGTCATATTTGGAAATAAAGGATGAGGAAATTGATGAAATGAGGGAAAAGTTTTCTTCGATTTTAGAATATGTTAAAAAGCTTCAGGAACTGGATGTTTCTTCTGTTTTGGAAACCGCTAATCTTTCTCAATCGGAAAATGTTTTTAGGGAAGATATTGGAGAAGAAAGAGATTCTGAAGATTTATTGAAAGCTTTGCCCAGAAGAAAGGATAATTATCTGGAAGTTAAGAAGATTCTATACAATGAAGATTGATTTAACCAAGCTGACAATCAAAGAAGCGCACGAAGGATTGAAAAACGGAGGATTCACTTCGGTTGAATTAACTCGCGCTTTTTTGGATAGAATCAAGGAAAAAAACCCTGAAATCAAGGCCTATATCTCCATTACAGAAGACATGGCTTTGAAACAGGCAGAAAGGGCTGATGAGATGATAAAAAAAGGGGAAATGAGTGTTTTAACCGGTATTCCTTGTGCCATCAAGGATAATATAATGATCAAAGGGATTAAATGTACGGCCGGTTCTCAGTTTTTGGAAAACTACATTGCAACATACAATGCGACGGTAATTGAGAAATTGGAAAAGTTGGGAGCGGTGTTTTTGGGAAAGACCAATATGGATGAATTTGCCATGGGTTCTTCTTGCGAAAGTTCGGCATTCTTTCCAACCAAAAATCCTCGTGATTTGGAAAGAGTCCCCGGAGGTTCTTCCGGCGGTTCGGCTGCAGCTGTAGCCGCCGACCTGTGCGTCTATGCTTTGGGTACCGACACCGGCGGTTCAATTCGTCAGCCGGCATCTTTTTGCGGTATTGTCGGGATGAAGCCGACCTACGGAGCGGTTTCAAGATACGGTATTATTGCCTACGCTTCTTCTTTGGACCAGGTCGGACCCTTAACCAAGAATGTTTCTGATGCCGAGATTGTTTTTGAAGCGATTCGAGGATTAGACAAGATGGACTCGACCAGTACCGATTTGAAAAAGAAAAACGATTTGAATAAATTGAGAATCGGAGTTCCCAAAGAATATTTTACCAAAGGATTGGATAAAGAGGTTGAGAGGGCGGTTAAGAATGCAATCGAGATTTTTAAAAATCAAGGAGCGGAGATTGTTGAAATAGATTTGTCTCATTCTGAATATGCCCTGGCCTGCTATTACATTATCGCTCCGGCTGAAGCCAGTGCCAACTTGGCTCGTTTTGACGGACTTCGATACGGAAAATCATTGGAAGACGAAGAAGGGGAAATCAAAGATGTTTATTTCAAGAACAGGACTTCGGGATTCGGCAAAGAGGTCAAAAAGAGAATCATGCTTGGGACATACACTTTGTCTTCCGGCTACTACGACGCTTATTACAAAAAAGCTTTGAAGGTGAGGACTTTGATTAAAGATGATTTTTTGAAAGCTTTTGAAAAAGTCGATGTTGTTCTGGGGCCGACCTCTCCTTGCTTGCCATGGAAAATAGGGGAGAAGTCTGATGACCCGCTGTCAATGTATTTAGCTGATATTTATACCGTTTCGGTCAACTTGGCCGGCTTGCCGGGCATCTCCATTCCTTGCGGTTCGTCGAACGGACTGCCGATCGGGATGCAATTGATCGGAAACGTTTTTGAAGAAGAAAAATTATTAGCAATCGCTTCTTTATTTGAAAAAAACTATGACAACAAATGAAATTATTCAAGTCTTGGAGTCGAAAGAAGTAGTCGGTTTCTTTTATCCCTTTAAAGTGGTTTTCATTTTGGTTATTTTGATGCTTTTATTCGGGATAGCTTATTACTATATCAGACAGGGAATTATTCTGCAGGATGTTAAAAGAAGAACCAAGGATTTTTTGAGCTTTCAGAGATATACTCCGCCCCGGTCTTTTTCCACCCGCTGCAAGGAAATCAATAACATGTTTGACAAGGGGGACCACCGAAGGGCCGTCTTGCGAATGGAAGAATTGTTTTACGAACTGTTAAAGAGATTCAATTATTCGGGCAAGAACTTGAGACAGATGGTTGAAGACCCGAGCGTGCCCAACGGAGAAAACTTGAAAAGATTGGCTGAAATAGCCGAAGGGTTGAAAAAAGACAAGAATTACAGTATTGATATTGAGGAGCTGGACAATCTGCTTGAATCTTTCGAAGAGACCTTGAGAAAGTTTGGAGTTATAACCGATGAGGTTATTGATTGATTTGTTGACATTTTGTTTGGCTATAATATAATAGAATCATGAAAAAGAAAGACATTACAATTGATGAATTAGCAATGATGGTGCAAAGAGGTTTTAACGAAACTGCTAAAAAATCTGAAATGGATCAGCGTTTTGATGGAGTTGATAGACGATTAGATAAGGTTGAAAAAAGATTGGACAGGATAGAAAAGCTGATTTTTGCAGACCATAAAGAAAGAATAGAAAGACTGGAAATGCAAGTCAAAGAATTGAAAGAATTAATCGCATTCAACTAAAGGCCATCCAGCCTTTTTTAAATTGACAGGGGAGATAAGATGATATAAAAATAAAGAGCAGATTTCACTTCTCTTGATTTTATTCTATTTTTTGTTAGAATACTCATACCTAGCGGTTTAGAGGAGTAGTACCTCGCCAGTCTCATAAGCTGGAGACCCTGGTGCAATTCCAGGAACCGCAACATTTTTTGTTTGGCATGAAACTGAGTTTGGCCAGAGTAGCTCAGTGGTAGAGCACTCGTTTCATAAGCGAGTTGTCATGGGTTCGATCCCCATCTCCGGCACACAATTGAATACATTGGGGCCCGTAGCGAAATTGGTTATCGCGCCTCCCTGTCACGGAGGAGATTGCCGGTTCGAGTCCGGTCGGGCCCGCAAGGACCAGCGCCATTCATTGGCGTTTTTTGTTTTTTAAGATATAATATATTCAAGATTATAATAAATAAAAATATATGAAAGGATATGTTACCAATATAGGAAAAGCTTCGGAAGAAAACAGCAACTTCAGAAAAGTTTTGTATACTGCCAAATACAGTCAGTTGGTGGTGATGAGCTTGTTGCCCAACCAAGATATCGGAGAAGAAGTCCATGAAGTAACCGACCAGTTCATCAGAATTGAATCCGGTTCCGGTAAAGCTGTTTTGGACGGAGTTGAGCACAATATTGAAGCCGAATGGTCGGTAACCATACCGGCCGGAACAAGGCACAATATCATTAATACTTCTCCGGACAAGGAAATGAAACTGTATACCATTTATTCTCCATCTCATCACCGAGACGGAGTAATACACGCAACCAAGGAAGATGCTATCGCTGATACAACCGATGAATTTGACGGTAAAACAAGCGAATAAGACATGTTTGAATACACCAAAAAGAAAAAGATAATAATTGGCATAATCTTTGCCATTCTTTTGGCAGCCGGACTGTTTGTTTATTTCGAAGAAAATAAATTAGGAGATCCTCTGAATACCACCTATATTATTGAAAATCAGCAAATATCGTTAAAAAACGGGGTTTCGGAAATAGAAACAGTCCCTGGTTCTGCTTCAAAACAGATTACTTCGGTTTTATGGACTCCGACAAAGGGAGATTTGAATGAGGACGGATTAGATGATTATGTGATGATTCTAACTCAGAATTCGGGAGGCAGCGGAACCTTTTTTTATCTCGTTGCCGGCTTAAGTTCTTCAAGGGGAATTATCGGAACCAATGGGGTGTTTTTGGGAGATAGGATTGCTCCCGAGAATATTTCGATAGATAATGGGAAAATATTAATTAACTATGCGGAAAGGAAAATTGACGATCCGATGACTGCTCAGCCGTCAGTCGGAGTTTCCAAATATTTGGTAATCAAGGACGGCCGATTGATAGAGGAATAAGGTTGCTTTTTACCTGTTTTTGAGGTAAAATAGAGGTGCAAGAATATGGACTTTTCTGAACTAAAAAACAACGCGGAAAAAGAGTTGGAGAAGATTGTTGATTCAAAAGAGTTGAAGGAATTTTCCGATAAATATTTGGGTAAAAAGGGAGAAATCAGAAAGTTCTTCTCTTTTGTCAAAGATTTGGCTTTGGAAGAAAAGAAGGTTTTGGGCAAGGAAATCAATGAGTTTGCCTCTCTTTTGGAAGAGAAAGTTTCGGAGATTGAGAAAGAGATGAGGAAAGCGGAAAGAGAAAAGAAAGAAGAGGGAGAAAAGATAGACATTGCCGCTCCGGAAAAAATAATTGAAACAGGGCATTTGCATCCCATGACTCAGATGTTGAGAGAGGTGGAGAATATTTTTGAATTGATGGGATTCAGTATTGTCGAGGGACCGGAAATAGAAGATGAGTGGCACAACTTTGATGCTTTGAATATTCCCGAAGGACACCCGGCCCGAGATGCTTTGTCATTGGGTAAGACTTTTTATCTGAAGAACGGAGGGCTTTTGAGAACTCAGACATCTTCGGCTCAGGTGAGATATATGAAGAAAATGAAACCGCCGATTAGGATTGTTGTTCTAGGAAGAGTCTACAGATATGAAACAACCGATGCTTCACATGAAATCAACTTCTATCAGGCTGAAGGATTGTATGTTGCCGAAAACGCATCGGTGGCTAATTTGAAAGCCGTCCTGCAGAAATTTTTGGAATTATTCTTCAAGAGAAAAGTTGAAATACGATTAAGGCCCAGTTATTTTCCTTTTACCGAGCCTAGTTTTGAAATAGACATGCTTTGCACCGTTTGCAATGGAAAAGGATGTTCGGCCTGCAAAAGAACCGGCTGGGTGGAAATATTGGGTGCGGGAATGGTCCATCCTAATGTGATTAAGAATGGCGGACTTGATCCCAAAAAATACAAAGGTTTTGCTTTTGGAATCGGACTGGACCGTCCGACTATGATGAAGCACAAGATAAACGACATCAGGCTGTTCCATTCGGGAAACCTTAAATTTTTAAAACAATTCTAAAATGACAGTTTCATATAATTGGCTGCAAACATATTTCAAAAGTCCTCTGCCAAGCCCGGAAAAAGTGGCTGAGATTTTGACTATGCATTCTTTTGAGGTTGAATCTGTTGAAAAGAAAGGAACCGATTACATTTTAAATATTGATGTTTTGCCGGACAGGGCCGGAGATTGTTTGTCTCACTGGGGGATCAGTAAGGAACTTTCTGTTTTGTTGGATAAAAAGATGGTTATCCCGGCTGTTAAATTAAAGAAAGGCAAAACAAGCATTCCTTTGTCAATTAAAGTGGAAGACAAGGATTGCAAAAGATACACTTCCATGGTTTTAACCAATGTTAAAATCGGTCCGTCGCCCAAATGGCTGCAGGACAGACTGACTGTTTGCGGATTGAATTCAATCAATAATGTTGTCGATGCCACTAATTTTATCATGCTCGAGACCGGGCAGCCTTTGCACGCTTTCGATTATGAGAAGATTAATGACGGAATTGTTATCAGGAAAGCCAGAAAGGGAGAAAAGATAGTGACTTTGAGCGAAAAAGAATATGTTTTAGATGAAAAAGTATTGTTGATTGCCGATTCAAAGAAACCGTTAGCTTTGGCCGGAATTAAGGGGGGCAAGGGCTGCGAAATTACTGAAAAAACCAAGACGATTATTTTGGAGTCGGCTAACTTCAATCACAAATTGATTTCCCAGACGGCCAGAAGATTGAATCTGAGAACCGATGCCTCAATCAGATTTGAAAACAATTTAGACCCCAATTTGACCGAAGTGGCTTTGGAAAGAGTTGTTTCATTGATTCAGGAATTATCGGGAGCGGAAATAGCTTCTATCGTCATTGATTCATACAAAGACAAATTAAAACCTTGGACTATCAAGTTAAATGTTGAAAACGTCAACAATCTTATCGGAATTGATATTCCTAAAGTGGAAATGGTTAAAATTTTAACCAAGCTCGGCTTTACTATTACCGGTTCCGGAAATATTTTAAACGTTAAGGTTCCGACAAGCAGGCAGGATGTTGTTATTCCCGAGAACTTGATTGAAGAAATCGGTCGTGTTTACGGATACGACAAAGTTCCGGCCATTTTGCCTCCGTTTTCAGAACCGGCCATAATGAACAAGGAAATGTATTGGCAGAATAAAGCCAAGGATATTATGAAAGAGCTGGGATTTGCCGAGGCATATAATTATTCTTTTGTCGGAGAGGAAGAAAAAGTTGTATTTGATTTAAAAGGCGAGGAATTGGTTAATCCGGTCAGTAACTATTACAAATACTTGAGACCGACCGCGATTCCGCAAATGGCGAGAATAGTCAAGGAGAATTCCAAATTCTTCAAAGAAATCAAAGTGTTTGAATTGGGAAGAATTTTTGATTACCAGAAAGAAATAATGGTTTTATCCGGAGCCATCTTGGGAGAAGATTTCAGTTTAATTAAGGGATATTTGAATATTTTGTTTGATAAACTGGGAGTGGAAAAGGTTTCTTATTCTCCTTTGACCAAAAGCGAAAGGTGGAATTCCAAGAAAACAGCCGAGATTAAAGTTTCGGGAAAGAGTGTCGGTTATTTGGGAAGCCTCTCTTCCAATTTGATGGATGTTTTGATGATTGAAGATTCTTTATTCTTTGAAATTGATTTTGATGAATTGCAGAAACATTGTTCGGACAAAAGAGAATACGAACAGATTTCATACCACCCTCCGGCTTTGAGAGATATTTCCGGAGTCGTGTTCGAAGATTTGGAAATCGAGGAAATCGTCGAAGCGATCGAGAACAGCAGCAACGAACTGTTGAAATCGGTTGAGGTGTTTGATGTGTATAAAGGAAAGGGAATCGCTTCGGATAAAAAAAGCGTTTCTTTCCATTTAATATATCAGTCGGAGCAAAAGACCCTTGATAGTAAAACAATCGATTCAATGGTCAGTGATTTATTGAATAAATTAAAACAAACCATTAATTGGGAAGAAAGAAAATAATTAAACACATATGGCAAAAGAAAAAGCAAGCTCATACAGCGCTAAAGATATTTACGTTTTGGAAGGATTGGATCCGGTCAGGAAAAGGCCGGGAATGTATATCGGTTCAACCGGACCCCAGGGTTTGCATCATTTGATTTATGAAGTGGTGGATAACGCTCTGGATGAAGCTTTGGGAGGATACTGCAACAAGATTGAAGTGTTTTTGATGCCTGACAATTATGTGAAAGTCACTGATAACGGCCGAGGTATTCCGGTTGATATTCACGAAAAGACCAAGAAATCGGCTTTGGAAACCATTATGACCACCTTGCATGCCGGAGGAAAGTTCGGCGGCGATGCCTACAAGATTTCCGGCGGTTTGCACGGTGTCGGTGTTTCCGTTGTTTGCGCTTTGTCTAAAAATATGAGGGCCGAGGTTTGCCGGGAAGGAAAGAGGTATGTCCAGGAATACAAACAGGGAAAACCGGTGGCTGCGGTTAAGAAAATAGGGGATTGCCGACAAAGGGGAACCACCCAGATTTTCCAGCCCGACCCGGAAATATTCAAAGAAATTGTTTATGACAAAGACAAGCTGATTAGCCATTTGAGACAACAGGCCTATTTGACCAAAGGCATCAGAATCGATTTCTACGATGAGAGGGACAAGAATGATTTATCCGAATACCACTTCTATTTTGAGGGGGGAATCGTTTCCTATCTGAAATACATGAACAAAGGATCGAAAGTCGTCCATCCCAATCCTTTCTACGGTACGGGAGAAAAAGAAGGAGTGGTGGTGGAAGCTTCTTTTCAGTATTCGGATGATTACGAAATTACGGAAGAAAGTTTCACCAACAATATCTTTACCGTCGAAGGCGGTATGCACTTGACCGGATTTCGCGCCGCTTTGACCAGATTGATTAATGACTATGCGAGGAAAGGAGGATTTTTAAAAGAGGCTGACCCCAATTTGAGTGGAGATGACATCAGAGAAGGTTTGACCGCCGTGGTTTCGGTTAAAATACGAGAACCGCAATTTGAAGGACAGACTAAATCAAAATTGGGAAATCCGGAAGCCAGAACCGCGACCGAAGCGGTTGTTTCTGAAACTCTTCAGGATTATTTGGAAAGATATCCTCAGGATGCCAAAATAATCATTGAAAAAGCCGTCTTGTCATTCAAAGCCAGGAAAGCGGCCAGAGCAGCCAAAGAAACCGTTTTGAGAAAAGGTGTTTTGGATGGAATGTCTTTGCCGGGAAAACTGTCTGATTGCACTTCTCGGACTCCCGAAGAATCAGAAATATATATTGTTGAGGGAGAATCAGCCGGCGGTTCGTCCAGACAGGCCAGAAACAGAAGGTATCAGGCCATTTTGCCCTTAAGAGGAAAGATTTTGAACGTGGAAAGAGTGAGATTGGACAAGATGCTGGCTTCGGAAGAAGTGAAGAATTTGATTATCGCCATGGGAACGGCGGTGGCCGATGATTTTGACATTGAAAAGCTTCGCTACCACCGAATCATTATCATGTGTGATGCCGATTCCGATGGAAACCACATTAATACTCTTTTGATGACTTTGTTCTTCAGACACTTCCGACCGATTATCGACCGGGGATACCTGTATTTAGCCCAGCCCCCTTTATACAAGATTCAATACGGCAAAGAAGCCAAGTATGCCTATTCCGATGAAGAGAAAGAAGCTGTCTTGAAAGGATTTAAAGACGGCACCAAATTCAGCATTCAAAGATACAAAGGTTTGGGAGAAATGAATCCCGAGCAATTATGGGAAACAACCATGGATCCGGAGAGGAGGGTCTTGTTGAGGATAACGATTGAAGACGCCATTGAGGCGGACAGGACTTTTGATATGCTGATGGGTAAGGAGGTTGCTCCGAGAAAGAGGTTTATCCAGACCTCGGCCAAGAGTGTGAAGAATCTTGACATTTAATCTCTTTTAGTTTACCTTATGGGACATAGGAGGAACTTGACATGATATTTTATGTTGGCTTAGTGATGTTCGCCATTGGGGCATTTGGAGTGGGATGGCTGCATGGACTTGGAGATGAAATGGCTAAAAAAGTCGCTTTGTGGAAGGTTATACCTATCACGGTATTGCTTTTCCTTGGGGTATCCCTTTTACTGATTTCGTCCCTTTCTATAAACCAGGGCGAACCAGCAACCATTTTTAAAGTAGGAAATGAGTACACTGTACTTGATTCCTATATCTTCGGCGACAATGCCTATCTCGTCCTCGATGACGGTAGCGGCATTCCTCGTTGGTATCAGGTCGCCCGGAACAAGGTTCCCGAAATTGATCTGTATGGGAGATTTTGTCTCGTTGATACACCGACAGGACAAAAATTTCAATTCTTCCATTAATTTTGACTACCCACCAAGTGGTAGTCAACTTCATTTATACTTGATTTTTAAAGGGACTTGTAGTATTTTGATTGCAAGCCTTTTTGTCATTGGATAGAAGGCAGGAGTTGTAACATGAATCCAATTGAAGTAGTTCATTTATACGGTTTCAAAAGAACTCATTATCAAGCGGGCGAGTGTTCGTTAAGAATCGGAGATGTTCTCGACCTAAGAAGCATGGGAATACATTACAGTCCCATTCAAAAGAAGATTTTCCCGATAACATTTCCGGGCATATGTTTCGGCTTAGACATGGAAATATGGTTAAGGGAGATATTGCGGGAATTTTTCGACGGACCGATAATGGCAGAACTTTCTTCTTTTTTGGACAAGACTGGAACCGGAGAGGAGTTTCCGGACCCTCCGCCCTTTGTTCCGGAAAGCTGGAAAAATGACCCTCTTGCGTTCAGCGTTGATTACATTACGATGCAAAATATTCAGTGCGGATACGAGACAGGGCGTCCGGTAACGGCGACGATAAACATTGGCGGATATGTCACATTTTCAAATGTTCCGATATACGATCCGATCATGGAAAGATATATTGAGCCAAAGCTCATAAACAGCCAATGCGTGACGGATGCCATTAACCGGCTGATAAAATCCAAAAGGACAAAGAAAGAGATTGAAACGGTCTGTGCAGTCGGCCATCATATTTCAACCGACTATATGGTCTGTGAAGACCTTTCCAGTTCATAATTTTAAACGGCCCACCAAGCGGTCGTTTGTTGTATAATAATTGACATTTAGTGCTTCTTTTGGTAATCTAACCATATATGAAATCTGAGAATAAAGTATCCAATTTCTTTGGCGGTGCTTGGTCTGAAATGAAGAAAATCACCTGGCCCACCAGAAAGGAAACTATCAATTATACATTAGTCGTTATCGGCATTTGCATAGTCGTTGCCGCATTTTTGGGTTTGTTTGACGTATTATACATGTATCTGATGGAGAAGTTCATATTCTAATATTATGGCAAAACAACAAATTACAAATGAAAGAAGATGGTACGTCTTGCATACTTATTCGGGATATGAAGATGCGGTGGCCAAATCATTGACCCAAAGGATTGAATCTTTGGGCATGGAAGACAAAATTTTCAATGTGATGGTTCCCAAAGAGAAGAAGATTAAAATCAGGAACGGAAAGAAGAAGACCGTTGAAGAAAAGATTTACCCGGGATACGTCTTGGTGGAAATGCTTGTTACCGATGATTCTTGGTATGTTGTTCGAAACACACCGAATGTTACAGGATTCGTCGGTTCGGGAACGGTTCCTTTGCCGGTATCTTTGGAAGAAATGCTTTCTTTGAAAAAGAGAACCGATACTGAAGAACCCAAATACAAGATTGATTTCAAGAAGGGAGACGCGGTCAAGATTACCGACGGACCCTTTAAGGATTCCGACGGAAAGGTTTGCGGAATCGACAAAGAAAAAGGAAAGGTTAAGGTGTTGATCAATATGTTCGGACGAGATACACCTCTTGAGCTAGATTCATTACAAATTAAAAAGATATAATATGGCAAAGAAAGTAAAAGCGATCGTAAAACTGCATATTCAGGCCGGCAAGGCCACTCCCGCACCTCCCGTAGGTCCGGCTTTGGCATCACAAGGTGTGAATATCGCCGAGTTCTGTTCCAAGTTCAATGAATTAACCAGAGACAAGGGAAACTTCAAGATTCCGGCAGACATTACCGTCTATGAAGACAGAACCTATTCCATGGTTCTAAAACAGCCCCCGGCCCCTCAATTGATTAAGGCCATTATCGGCCTAGAAAAGGGTTCTGGAGAGGCCAACAAGAAGAAGGTGGGTAAGATTACAAAGGCCCAGCTAATCGAGGTTGCCAAGCAGAAAATGCAGGATATGAATACCAAGGATGTTGACCAAGCAATTAAGACATTAACCGGAACTGCCAAGTCATTGGGAATAGAAGTTATTGATTAAATTTAAATGATTTTATCAGACAGAGACATTAGAAAACTGATAGAAGAAAACAAAATTCAGCTTACCCCGAAGCCAAACCTTGAGGAGCAATTAGGTTCGGCTTCTTTAGATTTACGACTGGGTGATGAGTTCGCTGTTTTTGAACACACTAAAAAAGCTTTCATTGATACCAGAGACCCGAAAGGATTGGACGGAATGACCAGGCCGGTTAAGATTCCTGAAGGAGAAGCTTTTGTCTTTCACCCGGGAGAATTTGTCTTGGGAGTGACTGCGGAAGAAATACTTCTTCCTGATGATTTGGCCGCTCGAATTGACGGCCGTTCATCTTTGGGAAGATTGGGGATTGTTATCCACTCAACCGCCGGACACATTGATCCGGGATTCCAAGGAAAGATTGTTTTGGAAATGGAAAACATCGGCATGATTCCGGTACTGTTGTATCCGGGAACAAGAATTTGTCAGTTAGTGTTTGAACCTTTATCTTCTCCAACCACCAATCCATATCGCTTGAAGAAGAATGCCAAGTATGTTAACGCCCAACATCCGCAGGAGAGTAAATTAGAAAAAGCTTAAATCATATTCAAATGGAATCAAGAGGAAAATTCATCGTTATCGAAGGAATTGATGGATGTGGAGGAGAAACTCAGACAAATTTTTTGTCTGATTTTTTATCCAAGAAAGGATACAAGGTTGTTTTGAAGTCATATCCCGAATATGACAAGCCGATTGGGAATGTGATTCATAATTTTCTTCACAGGAAATATGATTTTCCGGTTGGTACGGAAACTTTGATGTATTTCGCCGACTTTACCAAGGATGTCGAGGATATGCAAAAAATGATTGAAAGTGGTAGTATGATAATAGCGGACAGGTATTTCACATCTACTTTTGTTTATCAATGTCTAAAAGGTTTTCCTTTGGAAAAGATGCTGGAATTGGCCGAAATGTTCAAACTGCCCAAGCCCGATATCTGCATATATATCAAGATATCGGCTGAAACTTCCTTTAATAGAAAATTGAAGGAAAAAGGAGGAAATCTGGATAGACACGAAGAGGATAAGAAGTTTTTAGCTGCCGTGGCTGATGGATATGAAAAAGAAGCGGCCAACAATACTTTTTGTGATTGGATTATCGTTGACGGAGAAAAATCAATTGAAGATGTTTCTAATCAGATTGTTGAAATATTAAATAAAAAATTCGGAATATGAAGATAAACCAATACATTGACCATACGAATATAAGGAAAGAGTCCAAGAAGGAAGATATCATTAAAACTTGCAATGAAGCCAAGGAGGATTCTTTCCGCGGAGTTTGTGTTAGACCATTATTTGTTAAATTGGTTGCTACTCAATTGAAAGGAACGGGAATTAAGACGGTTGTCTTGATTGATGACCCGATTGGAGATAGTACTCATGAAGAAAGATTAAAGATTGCCAAGAAAGCTGTTGTTGACGGGGCTGATGACTTGGATATTGTCATTAATGTAATTGATGTGAAGCATGAGAGATGGGGAAAAATAGAAAAGGACTTGAAAGCGATTTGTAGACTACAGGACACCAAGGTAATTATAGCTTCGGGAATGCTGACCGATACTGAGATTGCCAAGGTTTCTTCTATCGTTAAAAAAGCCGGAGCGATTTGTGTTAAAACGGCGACTGACAAAGATCCTTTGGAAAACAGAGAATTAGTTGAAAAGGCCAGACATTTGAAGATTATGAGAGAGAATGCTCCTGGGCTGTTGATTAAAGCTTCGGGAAACATTAAGACATTAAAGGATATTAAAGCGATGATTAAGGCCGGAGCTGATATTGTCGGCTCTTCTTCCGGAGTATCAATAATGAAAGAATTAAAGAAATAATATGTATCAGACAACGATCGGTTTGGAAATACATTTCGAGTCAAAGACAAAATCCAAGATGTTTTGTTCTTGCTTGAACAATCCCGATGAAAAGACGGCCAACAAGAATGTTTGTCCCATTTGCATGGGCCATCCGGGAACTCTGCCGGTTATTAATGAATCAGCGATTGATAATATTATATTAACCGGGCTGGCTTTGCATTGCGAGATTCAAACCCATTCCAAGTTTGACAGGAAGAGCTATTTCTATCCCGATTTGCCCAAAGGGTATCAAATATCTCAATATGACATGCCTTTGTGCAAGAATGGGTATTTGGATATTCATTTGGATAACGGGGATATTAAAAGGATACGAATCAACAGGATTCATATGGAAGAAGACACGGGAAGACTGCTTCATTCTTCAGAAGGGTCTAGTTTGGTTGATTTTAACCGAGCCGGAGTTCCTTTAATGGAATTGGTGACCGAACCGGATATCAATTCATCGGAAGAAGCCAAGAAGTTCGCTCAGGAATTGCAAATGATTTTACGATATATTGATGTTTCCGATGCTGATATGGAAAAGGGACAGATGAGGTGCGAGGTCAATATTTCTTTGAGTAAAACTGATGAATTGGGAACAAAAGTGGAGATAAAGAATTTGAATTCTTTTAGAGTGGTTGAGAAATCAATCGAATTTGAGATTAAAAGACAGGCGGAGTTGCTTGATTCGGGGAAAAAGGTGATTCAGGAAACCCGTGGCTGGCACGATACCAAGCAAATAACCATGGAACAGAGAAGCAAAGAAGATGCTTTTGAGTATAGATACTTTCCGGAGCCGGATTTGCCTCCTTTAAATATATCTTCAGATAAAATAAATAAAATTATGACAAAACTACCCGAGCTTCCCGAAGAAAAAAGGTCTCGTTTCAAGGAAGAGTATTGTTTGGACCCGAAATCAATTGAGTTCTATGTTCAAAACATGGAAATAGCCAATTATTTTGAAAAAGTTGTTTCCGAGTTGAAATCATGGCAGGAGGATAAAGGGGCTAAAACCAGTTGTTCCAATGCCACTAAGATTTGTTCCAACTATATTTCAACTGATTTACAGGCCTTATTGAAAGAAGAAAAAGAAACTGTTGATTTGGAGAAGAAAATCACACCGGAGAACTTTGCCGAGCTGATTTGTTTGGTTTCGGAAGGGGAGATTTCAAGCAACATTGCCAAGATGGTTTTGATTGAAATGTTTAAAACTCAGAAAGACCCGTCAGATATTATATCTGAGAAAGGTTTGTCTCAAATAACTGATTCGAGTGAAATTGAAGGGATAATTAAGGAGGTTTTGGTTAAGAACCCCAAAGCGGTCGAAGATTTCAAGGCAGGAAAGGAGAATTCTTTCGCTTTCTTGATCGGACAGACTATGGCGGCGTCAAAGGGGAAGGCAAATCCGCAGATGATAGCTGAGTTACTGAAGAAAAAATTGAAATAATTAAAATAATTGATTAAAATTTAATTTATTAAATTTTTAAAAATATGCCAACCGAAGAAATGGAGGAAAACATAAAAAGTAAACACGATTTTTATTTCGAAACCCCTCTTTACGAAAGTATTTCATTGAGTCAATTAGAAAAAAAGCCCTTTGTGGGCGAGGTAGATGCATACAGTGCAACAAATAACACCGAAACCACTTACTCAATTGATGAAGAGAATATTGATACATGGTGGGATAATAAAAATATCGCAACCGTTGGCTATATTCTGGTTACATTAAGATGTAAAAGAAAATCGAACGATGTTCTCAGGTTTATTATCTATAAAGATCATGAGTTTGTAATAAAGATTGGACAATTTCCATCTATTGCTGATTTGCAATTTTCAGAAATAGGTAAAAAATATGATAAAGTTTTACCAGAAGAAGATTTAAAAAACCTTAAAAAAGCAATTGGACTAATCTCTCACGGAATTGGTGCTGGCTCGTTTGTTTATCTTAGAAGAATTTTTGAAAAATTAATATTTGAAGCATATAAAAACAATGCTACAAGTATTGAAATATTAGAAAATGACTTTAATAAACAAAGAATGATGGAAAAAATTGAAGCACTGAAATCATTTCTTCCCACTCAACTTTTTGAAATGAAGGGAATTTATTCTATTTTAAGTAATGGTGTGCACGAACTTACCGAAGAAGAATGTCTTAAATATTTTGGGCCTCTTAAGCTTTCTATTGAATTAATCCTTGATCAGAAAATTGAAGAAATACAAAAAAGGGAAAAAGACGAAATGGTTAAAAAAGAATTACAAAAAATTCAACAAGAGTTATCTAAAAAATAAAATGGCTATGTTCGACGAATTAAAATTAATGGGGGAGCACCATTAGAGACTGGTTTTGTTTTTAAATACAATTGTGGATTTATCAACACAACTCATTTCATATTTAAAAAACAGGATTATATATTAATTAACAAAAAAACAGCTTTATATTTTTAAAAAGTTGTTTATTTTTTGTTGGTATTAATGAAAAGATATTCTCTTTCATCAACAACAACCTTTTCGATTGCAAGCTCTTTCTGAGACAAGCGAGGATTGAGATTGAGTTCATCAATCGGACAATTACCGCTTGGAGGAGGCTCAACATCTGGTTCGAGGACACACATTCCTCTTTTGCCATAACACTCGCCTCGAACTTGTTCTCCGCAGATAAATCGGCCGGTGTCAGAGGTTCTCAAAAACTGGCAATAGGGAAGCTCAATAATCGGCTCAAGCCTGTCAATCCATAAGGCCTTAGCTGTTTCCTCTTTGCCTCCGACATTAGCCCCTTCCCAGTTCTTATAGAACTTTCTGATTGCTTCTTGGATGTTTTCAGACTCCACAATGCAGGAACTATCTCCGACGAGAAGGATATGTCTTCTGATATTTTCCACGGTAAGCTCTGCTTCGTCGTCATACTCAATCATCAGCCCAATGCCGTCAACTTCTTTGAAAATTCTTTTGCCGAACAGCCGAGGACCTCTTTGAGAAATGCGGGTGAATCTCTGTTTTAAAGGAATCTCATAGAAAGACATTTTTGCACTCCCGCCAAAATGTTTTTTGGCTGAGTAAATAATACACCCTATTTATTAAAAGTCAATTCTGGTTTTTTGTGTTATAATAATCCCAATGGAAGAATTGAATTTAATATATAAACAAGCTCAGGAATTAGTTGAGAAGTATATAACCGAGCCCGTTACCAAGCTTCATCTCAGAGAGACCGAGGTTTTTATGCGTGCGATAGCAAAGAGATTGAATGAAGATGAAGAGGCCTGGGGAATAATCGGCCTATTGCATGATATTGATTGGGGTTTGACCAAAGACAATCCGAGCGAACATTGTATAAAATCAGAGGAAATACTTAGAAATGCGGGAGGAAGTGATTTCTTAATTGAAACCATAGCTTCTCATGGCTATGGATTGGAATCAATTCCCGATCTTTTAACAAAGCAACGCTCGAATAGAGTGCAGTATTGTTTAATTGCAGCGGAAACCCTTACCGGGATTATAATCGCATCCGCTCTTGTCCAGCCGGATAAGAAGCTTCAAAGCGTTACCATTGAATCATTAAAAAAGAAATTCAAGAATAAATCATTTGCTTCTAATTGTAATAGAGATAATGTTTTAGAATGCGAAAAAGCTTTAATACCACTGGAAGAGTTTTTGCAAATAGGATTATCTTCTCTGCAGAGTATTGCCGGTGAGCTGGGGCTTTAATAGAACAAAAATCATGGAATACAAAAAAGCAATCAGTGTTTTAATGAAAATAATGAAAAAACCTTCGCTTAATGCCGAAGAAAAAGAAGCGATGGTGACTGCAATAGGCACTCTTGATTGCGGTTCTTTGGCCAGTAATAGAATAAAGGGAGCAATAAAAGGAAAGAAAGCTAAAAGAGAAAATGATGTTAAATAAACAGCGATTTTTATTTTATATTTTTTTATTTGTGATATAATCAGATTATAATAAATAAGCATAAATAATATGAATAAAAAACTGTTCTCTGGTATCTTGGCAGCATTTTTAATCGTTGCTCCTTTTTTGGCCAATGGTGCCACGGGCGAATCCGAAGATAACTACTATCTCGCTCCCGGTTTGACGATAAACGACAATCTATATGTTGCCGGTTCCGACGTTAACATCTCCGGTACGGTAACAGGAGATTTGTTCGCTGCCGGAGGCAATGTAACCGTATCCGGTCCGGTTGAAGAAGACCTGATGGCGGCCGGAGGAAGTTTGAATATAAGCGGAAAGGTTTCCGGAGATGAGAGGGTGGCCGGAGGAACCGTTACAATCTCCAATGTCATAGGAGGGGATTTGCTGGTTGCCGGAGGCCAGGTGATTATTCTGCCCGGCTCAACCATCGGAAAAGACATTGAAATATCCGGCGGAAATATCAATTACAGAGGTGAAAGCAATGGAAAACTGTCTATAAGCGGAGGAGACGTATATATAAACGGAAAAGTTAACGGAGACCTGTCAATCACCGCCCAGAGTATAAAGATAGGACCGGACGCGATGATTAACGGCAACTTTGAATATTCTTCTCCCAGGGAAGCTGTCTTGGAACAAGGAGCCAAAGTCAACGGAACCGTTGAATTCACAAAAACAACAGCTTTTGAAAAGAGCTCGGACACTAAACCGATGATGGGCTTTATGACCTTCGCCCTTATTACAAAACTATCAGCAATTATTTTTGCAGCTCTGATATTCTTCTATTTTTTCAGAAAACAAACCGAAGTAATCATTAAAGAAGGTGTTTCCAACTTCTGGAAGAATGCCGGCAAAGGATTTGTAATCCTTATCGTCGTCCCGGCGGCAGTCATCCTCAGCTTTATCACAATCATCGGAGCTCCTTTGGGAGTAATCGGAGGGATATTGTATGTCGCCCTTCTGATTGTCTCCTCAATCATAGCCAATCTTATCTTCGCCCAATTGTGCATAAATGTTTTCAAGAAAGGAGAGCTCAATTGGTGGATTATCATTCTTTCCGTTATCATCTTCGGAATGATATCATTCATACCTTTCATCGGATGGCTGTTCAAATTCATCATCCTGCTTGTCGCTTTAAGCAGTTTGAGCAATTACACTTTAAATAAATTAAAGAATTAATATGGAAAAAATAAAGGTGGAAACCAATAATCCTTTGGCCTTTTCGTGGTTTGCCGGATGGCTCTTCACTATTGGGTTCCTGCACTTGCCGTTCTGGAACGGGGTATTGGCGATAATCTTGTGGCCATACTATATCGGGGTGTTTGTGAGCACCTTGGCCAAGCCTTAAAGACGATATTGCAAACAAACGACCGACTATTTTAGTCGGTTTTTGTTAATTGACAATAGACAGTTGAAATAGTAATATGGCACAAACCTTAAAAGGTGGTTTGAAGATGCAGATTAAAGCATTTGCGTACGGATTTGAGGAGGAAAACGTTCTTAGCTTCCTTGAATGGTGGATTAAGAGCGAGAATTTCTCAAAAGATGTGAAAATCGGCGACAAAGTTGACGGAGGCAAGGCCATACGAAGCGTCGACCATACCATCCGTATTGCCCAAAACGGACAATTCGAATTGCTAATTGAAAAAGATGCCATCATGAGCGATGGTTCACGAAAAAAAATGAAAAAAGGTGAGCTTTATCTGAATAAAGGACTGCTGACCAATGGTTTCAAAGAATCTGTTAAGCATATCAAAAGATGGCTGGAAGAGGTTGAATATTGCGACCCCTGCCTAATGGATCCGGAAAAAGCGGAAACAGAAAGTCAAAAATTCGATATGATAGGAACAGGTTTATTTATCGAAACCACCAATGATGGCTGGAAATTACTTATCGTTGCTAACGTTGTTGGCATCCCTAAATAAAGTAATTTCCGGCTCTTTTTTATACATAATTTAAATTAATATTTACAAAACTTGACAAATATTTCTACTGTGGTAAAATTAAACCACAAAACAATTATGGCTAAAACCAACTTCGGCAATCTTTTAAAAAGCTTGAGGATTAAAAAAGAATTAAGTTTAAGGGATGTTTGCAAATTAACCGAATATGATCCGAGCAATTGGAGTAAAATAGAAAGAGGGAAAATGTTTCCTCCTTCAAATATTGTTATTTTAAACAAATGGGCAAAGGTATTGGGATTAAAAGGAAAAGAAATTCAAGACTTTACAGACCAAGCCATTGTGGCCCAAGGCATGATTCCCAAGGAAATTCTTTCCGAAAAAGACATAGTTGAACATTTACCAGCTTTTTTTAGAACTTTACGCAACAAAAAGCCGAATAAGGAAGAAATAGAAAGAATGATAAGATTAATAGAGAAAATCTAAATCCACTTAATCGTTTTATCCTTCTTAAACCAGGTCATCTGTCTTTTAGCGAAATTAAAAGTATTGATTTTGATTCTTTCTTTAACCTCTTCTTTAGATATCAAGCCCTTGAAATAATCCTGCCATTCCTGATAACCGATGGTTTGCATGGGATATATCTTAAATCCGTATTTCTTGTATAGCTTCTTCACTTCTTTTTCCAGCCCTTGCTTGAACATCAAATCAACTCTTTTTGATATTCTCTTTTCCAATTCCTCTTTGTCAACCTTGATTCCTATTTGAAGAACATTAAACAGTTGTTCTCCTTTTCTTTCTTTGAAAAAGGACTCATTGGTTGAAAGGCAGACTTCGATTGCCCTGATTAATCTTCTTTTATTATTCCTGTCTATTATCTCCGCTCCTTTCTTGTCTATCTTCTGGTACATCTTAAAGAGTTCCTCCGCTGTTTTCTTTTCCAGCTCTTTTCTCAGTTTCTTGTCGGCTTTAATAGCAGGGAAGTCGAGGTTTTCAACAATTGATTTAATATATAGTCCGGTTCCTCCGACCAAAATGGGGAGTTTTCCTTTTTCTTGTATTTCTTTAATCTTTTCCACGGCCATTTTCTTATACAAAGCCACATTGAAATCTTCGTCAGGAGAAACAATGTCTATCATCTGATGAGGTTCTTTCGGCTTATTAGTCCCGATATCCATTCCTTTATATATCATCCTTGAATCGGCTGAAATCAATTCTCCATTGAATTGTTTAGCTAAAGATACAGCCAAGTCAGTCTTGCCGGAAGCGGTCGGACCCAAAACCACGACCAATTTAGGTTTGATGACTTCTCCCTCCAGATTCCAAGTGGTTGCTTTCTTAATCCTAACCCTAACAAATCCTTTTAAAACACTATCGGACTTGAATCTTATCGGTTTGTTTTGTTCTGTCCTTCCGTTGTAGTATTCTCCGTCTTTTTCCAAAACCAAAACTTCCACTTCTTTGTTGAGAAACTTTTTGTTGTTTTTCAAAGCCGTCTTCTTTAATATTTTAGTCAGAGATTGGAATCTGCTTTGCTTCTCTTTTTTAGAAACATCATTTTCCAGTTTTTCATGAGCAAAGGACTGGGGGCGGGGAGAATACTCGGAGATAAAGGCCATGTCAAATTCGACTTCTCTCATCAATTTTTCCGAGTTTTTGAATTGTTCTTTGCTTTCACTCGGGAAGCCGACAATAATATCGGTGGAAATGCTGATATTATTCTTAAATGCCTTTCTTATCTTCTTAATTAAAGCAATGTATTTCTCTCTGGTATACGGGCGATTCATTTTTCTCAAAATCGTATTGTCTCCGGATTGAGCGGGCAAATTGAGATAGGGAACAAACTTCTTGCTTTCCGACAATGTTTTGATTAATTCATCGGAAAAGTCTTTGGGATGGGGACTGGTGAAACGCAACCAGAACTTTTCTTCTATCTTATCAATTTCTTTAATCAGTTTTACAAAATTAAAACCATGGGAATTATAGCTGTTGACGTTTTCCCCCAAAAGCCAGATTTCCTTGTATCCTTTAGTAACCAAATCATTAACTTCTTTAATAATGTCTTTGGGATTTCTGGAGATCAATTTCCCTCTGGTAAAAGGAACGGCACAATAGGTGCAGAAATTATCGCAGCCGTTGGAAATGGGGACAAGAGCTTGAATACTGTTTCCGTATTTGGGGGTTATTTTAAGATAGTCTGTTTTTCTTGTTTTTATCTCTTTTCCTTTGAGTAATTGGGGCCAGTTGGTCAAATCCTCCTTATCAAGGATAAAGTCGAAAACAGCCTCCAATTTGGCTCTTTCCGGCTTCAAAATACAGCCCGTTAATACCGCTTTAAAGCCCTTATTCTTCGTTTTAAGGGCTGTTATCTGGGGCGTGAGTCCGTAAACTCGATCAACCGCCGATTGCCTTACAGAACACATATTCAATACAGCCAAATCGGCCTCTTTTAAGTTAAGGGTTTCCGCATATCCCATGCCTTCCAAAACCGAGGCAATTCTTTCCGAATCGGAACGGTTCATCTGGCAACCGAAGGTGACGATGTGATATTTCATATGATTATCCTACAACAGAAAGAGAGCTGTTTCAACCCTTGATTGACAATGAGAAAGAGATGTAATATTAATAAGGTCGCGGAGGTGATATTACGAAAAACGTAGATTACTTTTCTTTTGCGGTAGGAATGAACGGTTCCTTACTGCTGACAATTGTACTTTTGTTGTTCCTTCTTTTTATTTCCAGTGGCTCTTCTTAATCGGAGAGCTCTGCTTTTTTTTGATTTGACATATTGTCATAATTAGGTTATTTAATAGACAACCAGACAAAGTCTGGAGGTGTTCGCAAATGTACATTGAATCGTCAATTGTTTTAGGATCTTTAATGGTTGCGCTGTGTGTAATATTAGTAGTCATGCTTTGTGTAGGATTCAGGCTATTGATATTCAAGAAAAAAAGAGTGGTGGGAGGTTTAATTTTTTTCATGGCCATACTGCTAATCTTTGTTTTCATCCAAATAAATGTCGATATTCCGGACGATAGTATTGGTATTGACCAAACCGGAAACTGGTACGGTCCCGGTCTTCAGACAAGCTTTGAAAAAATAAAAATTGTTCGGCTTTGGGGATCGACACCTTTATGGAAGGACAACTTGCAGCTGTCATACGATTTGACTCCGGAGGAAGTGGTGTCTCTTGAAAGCGGAGCAAACTTCCAAGAAAAACTGAAGTCAATGTATATTTACAGCATTGACGAAAACTGGAACGCCACGATGACAAGAACATCGGGCGTCCCAACAGGGTTTAATGATTCTCACTTAAAGATAGTGATAAGCTTTTAACCCTCTTTTTTTATACCTGAAATGTTTTGACAAAATATAATGAATATTATATGGTATAGCCACAGTTATTTACAAATTGAAAGGTGTTGAAAATGACCGACAAGATTAACTTTGAGATTTCAGACAGCTGCTCCTCCGGACTGATGCAATCGCTTCAAGCGAGAAGGTGGCATGACCAAAAGAGCTTTTCTCTCGAAATAGAGAAGGGGACTTTATTTACATTTCTGGAAACATTAATTCCGGACATGGAATGTTTATTGCACATCGGCTGTTCTGCCGACATTCGTCCACCAAGCTTCGAATACACATTGAAGCACGGTGACATAAGGAAGAAAATACTGACCTTCTCTTATAAACGAACTCTCCAGCCAAGAGTATTCTTTGAAAAAGACTTGCTCCATGACTGTAATGGTCTGCGCGACCTGGAATCAGTCGCAAGAGAGTTGAGCAATCTTCAAAACTGTACCGAAGAAATTACTCTTTTCTGTTCCGGCAAAAAGGACGGCACATTATCTCAGAACTTCGGCCTGGAAATAATATTCAAAAGCAATCGTGCTTTGATTATTGGTCTTCGTGACATTCCAAAAATTGAAGAAGTGTTAGGCGGATCCATTACCATCGGAAAATCTAAATCCAATGACCGGGAAGCAATCTGCGACCTTGCAAAAGAGATGTATCTACTGTATCAACATGCCGCACCGGAATTCGGCGAACGAAGGCCAGTCAGAAAAAAGCTGGAGATGCCAACATGAATGATTCTGGCGACTGGCTGATAATACTCGCCGCCATCTTTGTCATATTATTAACACACGCTCTTTCTTAACAAGAGTTCCTCGGAACCTTCTTTTTTTTATTTTCCGCAACATTCCTCCCATCCGAATTCGCAATAATCAATTTTATTCAAATAACACTCTATCGCTTTGCGGATATATGGTATTGTGTTTTGAGGCAATTGACTTAAGGAAAACCAATTCAAGTCATCGCACTTATTCGGTTCCATATTTTTAACCTCTCCATTAATACTATCGACGGTAAAAAAGAGGTCAATCCTTTCATGGTCTCCACAAAAGCGGTGCATGGTTAAGACATGCTTTAATTCTGAAGCATTGATATTGATTCCGATTTCTTCCAACGACTCTCTCGCCATTGCTTCTCGCATTGTTTCTTTTTCTTCGGCGTGACCGGAAGCCAATCCGTAATTGCCGTCTTCATATCCTGTTTGGAATCTTCTCGAAAGAAGTATTTTCCCTTCTTTTTCGAGAATCAGATAGACCGAAGGAATAATTTTGTACCTTTCCATGCTATTTTATATATTCACTGCCGCACTCTTTTCTCATGAATTTCCATTCTTCACACTCTTTTCCGTCACTAAATATACACATTCCGTATTCACTTCCGTCGGCATTCTTTCTTATCTCCACCTTGTATCCGTTTTTAACGCAGAAAGTTGAAGCGGGATTAGCCATTCCTACATTATTCGAAGTGGTCGGGGGATTACTCATTCCCATTCCTCCCGATTTCACTTGCGGAACAGCCGGCTCGGTTATTCCGGTTGTCGATTTGACTCCCGGCATAGCCGGAGTGGCGCCATTGATATTATTCTCTTTGTTGCCGGCGATTTCCTCTTTAATCATCTCTGTAATCTTCTTTTGCGTTTCATTGGAAACATCGAGTGTATTAATGCCCGAGATGACTTTGCCGTAATTAATAATGCCGCCGGAAAGAATACTCTGAGCATATTCTTTTACTTTAATCTGGTCCGCCTGAGGAACACCTATGGTTTTAAGAATATCCTCTGTCCCGGAAACGATTTTATTGGCCACGTTTTCCACCATTATTTCTTTGTATTCATTCTTTTCTTTCAATTGGTTCAAGCTCTGTTCCAATTTCTGCTTTTCTTCTGTGGTTGTATTTACATTATTAATCCCGTTGGTGATGACAGTATTCTGAACCTCAACCATTATCTTTTTCCCGGTTTCCGGAGCCGATTGTTCTATTTTTTTAAGAATTTCCGCTTTGTCGGAGGTCTGTCCGGTATTTTGTTCAACGACTGTCTCCATGATTTGTTTCACTTTTTCTTCGGAACCCAACTCAAAAGTGCCGGTGGTGAAATTATCAATAACTATCTGTTTCACCTGGCCCACCTTGCCTTCCACATCAATCTTATTCTCCGCTATTTTGTCCAATATCTGTTGGTGATTAACGTTGTTCTCGACTATATTTTCCAAAAGCTTCTCGCTGTTGGGATTATCTTTGGTCAGAACCTTCACATACTGATTCACTTCTTCAACTCCTTTTTGATAGTTATCGAGAGCATTGTTGGTTTGACTTGTGTCTCCGGTTTCGGAAACCTTTTCCGCTTCGGCCAATTTCTCATTGGCGAATTTCAATTTAAGTTCGGCTTTGTCAATCGGAGCGAAAGTCAAGAGCATTTGAACATTCCTTCCCAATTCTTTTAAAAAATAGAAAGGGCTGGTCGGGAGAACGGTCGGAGAAGCCACGTTCAAATCATCGGCCGTGGTGGTCGGTTCCGCGGCGAAAGCGGAAAAACCGATGAAGAGAGAAAGAACTGCGAGAAAAAAGATTGCTTTTTTCATATGTTTTTATTTATTATTCTTCAAACTTTTTAAAAACTCTTCGACTTTCATTTCTCCAAGGTCTATTTTTCCTCTCTGTCTCACACTGATAGTGCCATTTTCTTTTTCTCTGTCTCCGACAACCAGAAGATAGGGGACTTTTTCCATTTCTCCCTCTCGTATCTTTTTGCCGATAGTCTGATTATCGTCATCAATCCTAACTCGGAAGTCTTTTAACTTTTCGGCAACTTCTTTGGCGTATTCATGATGTCCTTCTCCGACCGGAAGAATCTTGATTTGAGCTGGAGCGAGCCAGAAGGGGAATGCTCCGGCATAGTGTTCGATTAAAAGACCGATGAATCTTTCAAAGGAACCGAATAAGGCGCGGTGCAACATGTACGGCTGTTCTTTTTCTCCTTTGTCATTGGTGAATTCCATCTGGAATCTTTCCGGAAGATTGAAATCAAACTGCAGTGTCGAACATTGCCACTCTCTTCCCAAAACATCTTTGATTTTGAAATCCAATTTGGGTCCGTAGAAAGCGGCTTCGCCTTCTTCTTCTTTGAAGTTGAGCCCTTTTTCTTTGGCCACGTTTCTCAAAACCGATTCGGAGAAATCCCAGCCCTCGTCATTGCCGGCATATTTTTCCTTGTTCTTTGGGTCTCTCAAGGAAAGATAGACATTAACCGATTCCTGCTTAAAGCCGAAAGCTTGATAGATATACAAGATGAAGTCAATAACTCTTTTCAATTCATCTTCCACCTGATCTTTTCGGCAGATAATATGAGCATCGTCCTGGGTAAAGCCTCGAACTCTGGTCAATCCGGAAAGCTCTCCTTTCTTTTCAAATCTGTATACTGTTCCTGTTTCGGCCCAGCGGAAGGGAAGTTCTTTATATGACCTCGGATTGCTGTTATATATCGAAACATGGAAAGGGCAGTTCATCGGTTTCAACAAGAACTGTTCCGATTCTTTGACTTCGTCTTTGTTTTTCAACTCTTCCAAAGATTGTCCCACTTCCAAAGGAGGATACATGCTTCCGGAATAGAAGCCCCAGTGACCGCTTCTCTCCCACAATCTTCTGTTTCCGATGTGCGGAGTTCTAACCAAATCGTATCCGTTTTCCAAATGCTTTTTAAACCAGAAGTCTTCGATTAATCTCCAAAGCATGGCTCCTTTGGGATGCCACATGATTAATCCGATTCCGACTTCTTCTTCAGAGTGGAACAAATCCATTTCTTTTCCCAGTTTGCGGTGGTCTCTCTTTTCCGCCTCTTCCATCATCTTCAAATATTCGTTCAGCTTTTCTTCGTTTTCAAAAGCCAAACCGTAGATTCTGGTCAACATTTGATTCTTTTCGCTGCCTTTCCAGTAGGCTCCGGCCAGCTTGTTTAATTTGAAAGCTTTTGCATCTATTTCTTTGCTTGTTTTCACGTGCGGTCCTTTGCACAAATCAACGAAATTACCGGAAGCGTAGACGGAGACTTTTTCGTCTTCGATTTCATTAATCAACTCCAGTTTGTACGGCTGGTCTTTGAACAACTCCTTGGCTTCTTTCTTGGTAATGTCTTTTTTCTCAAAAACAATTTCCTTTTTAAGAAGCTCCTTCATCTTTTTTTCTATCTTTCCCAAGTCATCCTCTTTCAATTCGACTTCCATATCGTAATAGAAGCCGTTGTCAATCGATGGCCCGATGCCGAATTTGGCGTCGGGATACATTTCCTTGACGGCCAAGGCGAGAAGGTGGGAAAGCGAGTGTCTTATTTCTTCTAAATTCATGTTAATTTATATTATGCTTCTAATATTTCTTCAACTTCATTGGCGATGATTTTGGGCATTCCGTCTTTCATGTCCGTCTTGCCCGTGATGGAAACTATTTTATTGGCTTCAAAGGCATAGGGGTTCTTTTCAATCATACTGGGGAAGACCACCACTTCAATCGTATCCGTCAAATCCTGGAGCTTGATGAACATCATCGGGTCTCCTTTCTTCGTCAGTATTTTCTTGATTGAAGAAATGATTCCTCCGACGGTGACGCTTTCTCCCTGAATGACATATTTCTCAAAGGGGCTTCTCGTTCCGGCTCCCGTACCGTTTAAGTCGGCAACGATTCTTCGAATTGACATCGTTTGCTGCTCCAGCATCCCTCTGTATTTTTCCAATGGATGGCCGGAAACATACAGGCCCAATAATTCTTTCTCCCACGTCAGCTTGTCGTATTCACTCATCGCTTCGCAAGCATCAAGGGTTATGCCGTTGAATTTAACCGACGTTCCCGTATCAAACAATCCTCTTTGTCCGCTGTCTTTCATTTTTTGATTATTCTTGGACCAGGCCAATAGCTTTTCCAAATTGGAAAGAATCTGGTTTCTTTCTCCCAGATTGTCAAAAACTCCGGCTCGGGTCAAGCTTTCAAGAAATTTCTTGTTCAAAACTTTGGAATCAACCCGAGAAACAAAGTCTTCAATGGTTTTGAAATGTCCGTTCTGTTTTCTTTCGTTGATGATTAATTCAACAATATTATATCCGACGTTCTTGATGGCTGAAAGTCCGAACCTGATTTGGTTCTTTTTGGGAACCACACTGAAGTTAGAAAAAGATTCATTAATGTCCGGAGGCAATACTTCGATTTTCATCTTCTTGCATTCTTCAATCAGAATGGCGATTCTGTCTAAATCAGAACCTTCGGAAGTGAGTAGTGCGGCCATGTATTCAACCGGATAGTTGGCTTTGAGGTAGGCTGTCTGGTAGGCGATAATGGCGTAACAGGCAGCGTGCGATTTGTTAAAGGAATAGCGAGCGAAGGGTTCAATCCAGTGCCATAATTCAATGGCAATCCTTTCATCAATCTTGTTCTTCTTCATTCCATTAACAAACTTGTCTTTCTGCTCCATTAAAAGCTTTTCAATCTTTTTGCCAATAGCTTTTCTCAAGATGTCGGCTTCGGCCAAAGTGAAACCGGCCAAATCTTGGGCGATACGCATGATTTGTTCCTGATAGACCGGGATGCCGTGAGTGTTTTCCAAAATCGGTTTCAACAACGGATGCATGTATTTTACATAATTGGCATCGTTCTTGCCTTTGATATATTCGGGAATGTGCTGCATCGGTCCGGGACGGTACAAGGCAACCATGGCGATAATGTCTTCGATTTCAGTCGGCTTCAATTGTTTCAAATACCTTCTCATTCCGTCGGACTCCAATTGAAAGACTCCTATACAATCGGCATTTTGCAAAAGTTTAAATGTTTTCGGGTCATCAAGAGGAATTCTGTCCATATCCACATTAATGCCGTGAACGGCATAGATTCTTTTCAATGTTTCTTCAATGATGGTCAGGTTTTTAAGCCCCAAAAAATCCATCTTTAAAAGCCCCATTGATTCAACCGAGTGCATTTCATATTGGGTGACGATTCCTTTTTCATCCTGAGTCGGGTGTTGAATGGGAACGGAATCATCAAGAGGGTTTCTTGAAATCACCACTCCGCAAGCATGAGTTGAAGCGTGCCTGGCACAGCCTTCTATCTTTAAAGCCAAATCAATCAATCTTTCGGCTTTCTCTTCCGACTCATACAAATCTTTGAATTCTTCTATCTTTTCCAAAGTGTCTTTTAAGCTGAATCCCATGGGAATCATTTTGGAAATTCTGTCGCAATATGAATATTCATAGCCTAAAGCTCTGCCCACGTCTCGAATTGAACCTCGGGCGGCCATGGTTCCGAAGGTGATGATTTGAGCAACCTTGTTTCTTCCGTATTTCTCGGCCACATAGTTGATGACTTCATCTCTTCTTTTATCGGTAAAGTCCAAGTCGATATCAGGCGGAGAGATTCTATCCGGATTCAAGAACCTTTGGAAGTACAAATCGTATTTTAAAGGGTCGACGTTGGTAATGTTGGATAGGAAAGCAACAATTGAACCTCCGGCCGAGCCTCTGCCCGGACCGACAACGATTCTGTTATTCTTGGCCCAATTAACGAAATCCTGAACAATCAAGAAATAGCCGGAGAATCCGGTTCTATTGATGACCGAGAGTTCGTATTCCATTCTCTCAATCACTTTTTTCAATTGTTCGTCTTTAATTTCTTCAATTTTGATTTCTTTTCCTTTTAAAACATTCTCGATGATGATTTTTAATTCTTCGGAATGAATATCGTATTTCTTTTCGATTCCAAGATAACAAAGTTCTCTCAAGTAGCTTTCGGGGGTCTTTCCATCGGGAACATCGAAAGAGGGAAGTTTGAATTCTCCCAATTTCAATTCCAGATTACATGCTTCAACTATTTTTTGAGTGTTTTCCAATGCCTCGGGAACATGCTTAAAATCTTCAGCCATTTCTTCGGTGCTTTTGATTGAGAAATCATCTCCGCGCATGCTCAATCTTTCTTTGTCGTTGATATCGGCTCCGGTATTGATTAACATTAAAATATCCTGAGCTTCGGCATCGTCTTTATTGATATAGTGGGAATCGTTGGTGGCAATCAAAGGAATTCCGGTTTTCTTGCTTAATTCGATTACCAGATTGTTGGCCTTTTCCTGTTCGGAAATGCCGGGATGGTGCTGTAATTCCAAATAGAAATTGCCTTTGCCGAACATTTTTTCATATCTCAAAGCCATCTCTTCAGCCTCTTCTTTTTTATTGGCCAATAAAAGATAGGGGATTCTTCCTTGGAGACAGGCCGAAGAAGCAATCAATCCTTCACTGTACTTTTCCAACAATTCCAAATCAACTCTTGGTTTATAATAGAAACCTCTCAAATGGGCTTCAGTTACAATCTTGACCAGATTCTTGTAGCCTGTTTCGTTCTTGCACAAAAGAATCAAATGGAATCGCTTCTGGTCCTGATTGGGAGTCTTGTCATCCATGGTTCGAATTGCTTCATACACTTCGCAACCGATAATAGGCTTGATTCCTTTGGCTTTGGCTTTTTGATAGAATTCAATCGCCCCGTACATGGTTCCGTGGTCGGTCAAAGCAGCCGAATCCATGTTCAGCTCTTTGACTTTGTCGATAATGTCGTCTATCTTCGACAATCCGTCCAAAAGGGAATAGTGCGAGTGCAAATGCAGGTGGGTAAACTTAGTCATTTGAATTTAAATTAGATAATCTTCTTTCCTCCCAACTTAACCGTCGTCGTGTCGATGCTTCCTTTCTTGCTTTCCGCTCCGGTCAAGACCAGATTGCTGCCGACTTCGGTTTCTTCCAAATCAATCTTTCCTTCGGTTTTCATCTTTCCCAAATTGAGATTGCCTTTGACGACCGCCGTCCCGAAGAAAGCGTCTCCTCGAACCATCAGGTCATCATACTTGGCCGAAGCTATTTCGGCATTCTCCAGAATTATATCCCCGGCTATTTCCGCCTTGGTCAAAGAAAGGAAGCCGATGGTAATCAATCCTTTGGCATCAATATTGCCTCCGATCTTCGCTCCAACCAAATTGATGGCTCCGTTAATCTGAGCGTTTTCCAGAATCAAGTCTTCTTTGATATCGGCTTTGCCTAGATAAAGGGAGCCGTTGATTATCGCCCCCTTCATGTTCAAATCACCAAGAATGACAACTTCGCCCAAAAAGACCGGACCCATGATTTTGGCGTTCTCCAAATTCAAGCCGAACTTTATCTTCTCGATGATAACCGAGAAATCGGAAATGGTCTTGCCGCTGAAATCGGCTATCCGGTTTTCGGATTCCGCCAGCTTTATCTCATCCAAAAGGTCTTTTTGAGAGAGAATGCTTCCGTTGCCGTTTTTGTTTAAATTGTCCATATGTTAATATGTATTTAATATATGTTAATAATATATCAATTCGGGATATGATTCAAGAAGAAAAGAAGCTTTGGAAGAAAGGGTATAAATACGTGGTCGGGATTGATGAGGCGGGAAGGGGCCCTTTGGCCGGACCGGTTGCGGCCGGAGCCGTTTTAATCCTTGAAAAAGATTTTAAAGAAGCCAAAAAGATTAAGTCGGTCAAGGATTCGAAAAAGCTGAAAGAAGGTAAAAGAAAAGAAGTCTATCTCAATTTAGTCAAAAATAAAAAGGTTAAATGGGGGATAGGGATGGTTTCGGAAAAAACAATCGACAGAATCAATATCTTGGAAGCAACCAAGCTGGCTATGATTAAGGCGGTTAAAAATTTGGAAAAGAAGAATAAAATCAAGATTGATTTTCTTCTTTTGGACGGAAGAATGAAGCTTGATTTAAAAGTTAATCAAAAATCAATTGTGAAAGGGGATGATAAAGTCTTTTCTATTTCTGCAGCCAGCATTATCGCCAAAGTCAGAAGGGATGAATTAATGGAAAGGTACGATAAAAAATACCCTCAATACAATTTTAAGAAACACAAAGGGTATGGAACCAAAGAACATTTGGAGAAGATAAAGAAAAATGGGGCTTGCAAAATACACAGGAAAAGCTTTAATTTCTAGCTCTTGCTTAAATATCAATATGGGCGTAATCTTTAGATAGCTCTAAAAATCACGGAGCGTGCAACATGACAGAAAAGAATGACACTGAACCATTTTTCATTGCCTACAAAACTCCTTTCGGAAAGACTGGCTCAATCAAGGTAACCTTTGAGTTTTGCCTTGGAGAAGAACTACCGAATGAGATGAAAGGTACAGATGAACAAGTCATAGATTTTCTCTCAACTGTTTTCGGGCATTTGCCGCCATTAATCGCTTCTCACCTTGCCGCGTTTCTTCTTATCTGTCCCATTGATCCGGATGCGGCGACAGATTTGCTCGAAACCATAGAGCCATTCTTCCTCCCGCCGGAAGGGCTTGAAGCATTGTCCACACCTCTGATTCCGAAGGAAATAGGAGATGATTTTCTTGTAGCCTACAGCTAAAGAGAAAATCGTCTTTTTTTGTATCTAACTTCACCACCCATTAACGTCCCACCGCCCCTGCATGTGCTATACTTACTACAATATCATAATAAAGTTTTCTGTATTGAAAAAACATGCAATCTAATTTTTGGAAAAAACTAAAAAAACCTATCCTGGTTATAGCTCCGATGTCAGGAGTTACTGACGATGCATTTAGACTCATGTTTTTAAAATATGGCCGACCAGATGTTTTTTGGACAGAGTTTGTTTCTGTCGAAGGGTTATTTTCCAAAGGCCGGGAAAGCTGTCTTAAAATTTTAAAGTTTTCTCCGGGGGAACATCCGATAGTCGCCCAAATTTTTGGTTCAGATCCGGCATATTTTAAAAAAGCAGCAAAGGAAATTGAAAAACTTGGTTTCGATGGTATCGATATTAATATGGGATGCCCCGATAGAGCCATCGAACAGAAAGGGGCGGGTGCAGCATTGATAAAAGATGTTGATTTGGCAAAACAAATTATCAGAGCGACAAAGGAAGGAGCAAAGAAAATACCCGTTTCGGTAAAAACTCGTCTTGGATATGATGAAAACCAAATCACTGAATGGATTATACCCCTCTTAAAGGAAAACATTGCCGCTTTAACCATACATTTTCGCACTAGGAAAGAAATGTATCGTTCTTCTGCACAGTGGGATTTAGCGAAAGAAATTGTAAGATTAAGAGATTTGTATTCTCCAACAACGTTGATTATTGGAAATGGAGATGTAAAATCTCTTACACAAGCCTACGAACTGGCTAAAGAAAGTAAAATTGATGGAGTTATGATTGGAAGGGCTACCTTGGGAAATCCTTGGTTTTTTTCTGATAAATTACCCACTACTCAAGAAAGATTAAAAGCTATTGTTGAACACGTAAAACTTTTTAATGATCCCAAGCAATTCAATGTAATGAAAAAACATTTTCACGCATACGCAAAAGGGTTTAACGGCGCCAAAGAACTTAGAGATAAACTAATGGAAGTTAAAAATCCTCTTGAGGTTAAAAAATTAATGGAAGAATTTCTCTTACGCAAAATCAAATAAAGTTTTTTCGCTTATAAATTAATCTTAAAAAGGTTCTGAGTTTGCCCCACCGCCCCTGCCAATTTAGAAAGCCTTTATTTATAAGGCTTTTTATAATAGCCATAATAAAATATTAGAATTTTTTCAACATATTGACAAAAAAGTAAAATTATTGTAATGTCAGAAATTGTGAGCAAAAAAGCTCCGTGATTACTAATGATGTTTGACAACGACATTGAAGAAAAGCTTTGGTCAGAAATAGCCAAAGCCGTACGCGAAAAGGATTATGAACGAATTGTTTCCCTGGGTAAAAAGATGCCAGGATGGGGAAACATGGTACGCAATCATGACGTCATCGGTTTGATAAACCATGACGATCCGCGAGCCATAGAGTTTGCGGTATTGGCTTTCTGGAAAGATATTCCAGAACCTATTAAAGAAAGCTCGTCAAAGAGCTCCCAATTATCTGTCAGAACCGCTGCGACCATAAGTCGCATCACGGCTCTGTTGGCAGGTGAGGCACAAAAAGCAGCATCATAAAAAGACATCTGCTTTTTTATTTTTATTTGAATAAGTTCGCATACATATTGCATTCTCGTTGACGTTTTTTTGATTTTGGAAGTATAATAAAAAAATGACCGATGAAATCAAAATAAAATTGGAGAGTCTGGGCTATGATGATTTTTTTGAATCAAAAAGAAAATCATTGGAATCGGCCGGATATTCTATCGCCAGAGTCGTTGCCGAATACAAAGAACTATACAGGATAAAGGACGAGAATGGTGAACGCCCGGCCAAGATAACGGGGAAACAAATATTCAATGCTACAAAAAGAGAAGATTACCCCGCAGTTGGAGATTGGGTAGCCATAACTAAACCGGATGAAGAAATGGCTGTTATTCATGAGATTTTGCCCAGAAAAACCGTGCTCAGCAAGAAATACAGCAACAAGCAAGATATTCAAATCATCGCCACCAACATTGACACTGCTTTTATCGTTGAATCGGCGAACAAGGACTACAGCCTCAACCGATTTGAAAGATATCTGGTTTTGGCCAACGAGGGAAAAATCAAGCCGGTAATCATATTGAATAAAACAGACTTGATTTCGGAAGAAGAGCTGGATATTATGATAAAACAGATAAAAGAAAGATTTGACGGCGTTGACGTTATTTCAACCAGCGTCGCCACCGAGCAAGGATTGGATCAGTTGACCTGCTACATAGAGAAAGGCAAAACGTACTGTCTTATCGGCTCCTCCGGCGTGGGGAAATCATCTTTGATAAATAAACTGCTCGGCAAGGATGAAATAAAAACAAAAGAGATAAGCGGAGCAACCGACAGGGGAAAACACACAACTACGAACAGGGAAATGTATTTTTTGGAAAACGGCGGAATCGTGATTGACAATCCGGGAACAAGAGAGGTGGGAATAGCGGATGCAAGCAGCGGCATAGACAATGTCTTCGACGAAATCATCGCCCTTGCCGAAAACTGCAAATACGCCGACTGCACCCACACGCACGAATCAGGCTGTGCCGTTTTGAAAGCCGTCCAAACAAAAAAATTAGATAAAGACAAATATCTCAATTACGTTAGATTAAAAAAAGAGGCCGAGCATTACGAAATGACCGATATTGAAAAAAGAGGGAAGGACCGCAAGTTCGGACAATTTGTCAAAAAATCGCTGGAGCAGTTGAAGAAATTTGAACCTTAACTTGCAAAAAAAATTAAAGTCCTTGACATTGATAATATTTGATGATATTGTGTTTGTAATACAAAATATTACAATATATGAGAACCGTACTAAATATATCTCTACCTTCCAATATGAGTTCCGACATTAAAAATGCCGTTAAAAAACATAATTACGGGACAACCAGCGAGTTCTTTAGGCATCTGTTTAGAGAATGGAAAGAGGCCGAATTAATAAAAGAACTTAACGAAGGAAGAAAAGAAATAATGGAAGGGAAGGGCAAGAGCTTAAAATCGCTAAAAGATTTACGATAATGACTATTGTTTATACCTCTAAATTTGAAAGAGAGTATAAGCACTTACCCGAAGAGGTAAAAGATTTGGCCGAACAAAAACAAATCATTTTTCAAAACAATCCCTTTGACGCATCCCTTAACACTCATAAACTAAAGGGAAAAATGAAAGATTACTGGTCATGGTCTATAAATTATAAATATAGAATAATTTTTTATTTTAAAAATAAAAAAGAGGTCTGGTATCTTTCCGTTGGAGACCATGATATTTATTGCTGATTTTTGACAAATCTCTCCAAAAATGTATAATAGCTATATAGATTTAAAGATAAGAATATGGCAGTACCAAAACAAAGACACAATCAATCAAGAAAAAACAGAAGAAGGGGGAACATTTTCATCAAGGCCCCGGCTTTGGTTAAATGTCCCAAATGCGGCAAACCGGTTTTGCCCCACACCATCTGCGGATATTGCGGCTACTACAAGGGAACCGAGTTCGTGAATGTAATGGCCAAGCTGGAAAAGAAAGAACAGAAAAAGAGACAGAAGGAAATGGCCGAAACCAAAACCGAAGAAACCAAGGAAACCAAAAAGGAAACCAAGAAAGAAACTAAAAAGGAAACAAAGAAATAATATGGCCTCAAGGCACCTATCAAGATCCGTAGCAATGCAAAGCTTGTATGAATGGGACTTTCACGGAAAGGTTGAAGGTGATTTGGAAAAAATAACTCAGAAAAATATTGACGAGTTCGGACACGGGCTCGAAAGCTATGACTTCATCTGGCAATTGGTCAACGGAGTCAAGGAAAATATCGAAGTGATAGACAAAATAATCGAAAAGACCGCACCCGAGTGGCCGATTAACCAGATAAACATTTTAGACAGGAATGTTTTGAGGATCGGCATTTTTGAACTTCTATACGAGAACAAGGACGAGGTTCCCCCCAAGGTGGCCATTAATGAATCAATTGAACTGGCCAAGAACTTCGGCGGGGAAAACTCAAGAAAATTCATCAACGGGGTATTGGGAACCGTTTATCGTGAATTAGCCGGAGACGAAACCGAAGAAGCAAAAGAAAAAAACAATGAAGAAAAATAATTCCAAAGATTTTTCCGTTTTTGAAAAATCGATAAACATATCTTTCAAAAATAAAGACCTTTTGACTCAGGCCTTTTGCCATCGTTCCTATTTGAATGAAAATCCCGACTTCTACTTAAGCCACAATGAAAGATTGGAGTTTTTGGGCGATGCGGTTTTGGAATTAATAACCACCGAATATCTATTCAAAAACTATCCGGACAAGCCCGAAGGAGAAATGACCGGGTGGAGAGCATCGTTGGTCAATGCCAATATTCTTTCCGACACGGCCAAGGAATTGGGCCTTGAAGATTTTCTTTTATTATCTTCGGGAGAAGAAAAAGAAAAAGGGAAGGCCAGAAAATATATTTTGAGCGACACCTTTGAAGCATTTATCGGTTCGTTGTATTTAGACCAGGGGTATGATGTTACCAAAAAATTCATTGTAAAGAACCTTATCGAAAGAATGCTTCCCGAAATCATAGAAAAGAAGTTATTCAAAGACCCCAAGTCTCTATTCCAAGAAAGAGCCCAGGAGATTGTGGGAATTACACCGGTCTATCAGGTTTTGGAAGAAGTCGGACCGGATCACTTGAAACATTTCGTGGTCGGGGTAATGCTGGAAGAAGAAGTTATAGCTAAGGGAGAAGGTTCTTCCAAGCACGAAGCGGAATTGAAAGCGGCTGAGGAAGGATTAAAAGCAAAAGATTGGGAATAAAAAAAGAGGCGACATTCCTTTAAGGCAATATCCCTCCTGCTCGCAAGGCCATATAAACGGCTCCGGATGCGAATCCGATGCCGAATACTATTAATACAATTAGCCCTAATCCTTTTCTGCTTACGCAGTTACAAGTTCCATTGCACTTCATGTAAATCACCTGAATCAATACTATGTAAACATTGAGGATTGGTCAAGGGTTGAAAATAATTTAGAAATAGTGTAGTATATCTTTGTTAATAATAATTACCGAATATGTTAGTAATCAGACTATTTAGAACAGGAAAGAAAAAACAGCCTTCATACAAGGTTGTTGTTACCGACAGAAACAATCCTCCTCAGGGCGGAAAGTTCGTCGAACAGGTTGGATTCTACAATCCCTTGACCAGAGAGAAGACTTTGCACAATGAAAGAATCAATTACTGGATGGGCGTGGGCGCCCAGCCGTCAGACACGGTCTACAACATCTTGATTAACGAAGGCGTGATTAAAGGGGAAAAGAAAAAAATCGTTTTCAAGAAAAAGAAAAATCCTGAGCCCGAAGCAGCCGCACCGGCTCCCAAGGCGGAAGTCAAAGCAGAAGCCGTACCCGAAATAAAAACAGAAGAAGCTCCCAAAACAGAGTAGTGTTATTGACACTATTCTTGTTTTTTACGATAATATTGGAAAGGGTAGCAAGAATACAATAAAATAAGGAAAGGTCGAACTACCCGGAGGAAAGTATTTAGAATAAAGAACGAACTAGCCATGGCAGAAGCAAAAGACATCGAGTTCCTTGAATTCATCGTTAAGACGCTAGTAGATCATCCGAACGATGTGAAGGTGGACCGAAAAGTTGACGAAATGGGTGTTTTACTGACGGTAAAAGTCAACCCCGAAGACATGGGTCAATTAATCGGAAGACAGGGTTCAACCGCCAGAGCAATCAGAAATCTGGTCAGAATCATTGGTCTTAAGAACCACGCCAGAGTCAACTTGAAGATTGAAGAGCCCGAAGGAGGAAGAAAAATGCCTGCAGCACAGCAGGAAGCTCCCAAAGAACCTTCAGTAACAGAAGACTTTGAAGATTTCAAGATTTAATAACTCAAACAGCCCCTTAACGGGGCTTTTTGTTTGACAATATTTATCGTTGGAATATAATAAAAACATGAAAAAGAAAGAGATTACAATTGAAGATTTGGCTTTAATGGTTGGGAAAGGATTCCAATCGGTTGATAAGCGTTTTGATGGAATTGATAGACGCTTGGATAGAATGGATAAACGCTTTGACAGAATAGAAAAATTGATTCTCGCTGAACACAAAGAAAGAATAGAAAAGCTGGAAATGGAAGTTAAGGAATTGAAAGAGCTGATTGCATTTAATTAAATTATCAGCCCCGCAAGGGGCTTTTTGTTTCTTGACTAATATCCAAATATACAACAATATGAACTGGAGATAAGAAAAACATAACTTCCATTTCACATTATTAAAATGCAATTTGATATCATCACAATTTTCCCTAATTTGTTTGATTCATATTTGAATGAATCGTTTATCAAGAAAGCCCAGGACAAGGGCCTTCTTAAAATTAAGATTCATGATTTAAGAAAATGGACAGACAATGAAAGAAGAACCGTTGACGATCGTCCGTATGGCGGGGGATTGGGCATGGTTTTGAAAGTGGAACCGATTTTTAAAGCCGTTAAGGCGATTAAAAAAAAGAAAAAAACAAGAGTGATATTGTTTACCCCCCGGGGGAAAACCTTTAATCAGAAAAAGGCTTTTCAATTGAGTAAATACAATGATTTGATTTTCATCTGCGGAAGATATGAAGGGGTGGACGAAAGAGTGGCTAAATATATTGCCGATGAAGAAATATCAATCGGAGAATATGATTTGATGGGCGGGGAATTGCCGGCCATGATTGTGATTGAAACAATTTCCCGTTTGATTCCCGATGTTTTGGGAAAACCTTCATTCTTAAAAGAAAGAATGACTAAAACCGGCGGCTTTATCGAATATCCCGAATACACCAGACCGGAAGAGTTTGTTCCGGTCAAGGGAAAAAAATGGAAAGTTCCCAACGTGTTATTATCTGGTCATCAGAAGAAAATCGAGGAGTGGAAGAGGGAAAGAATGAAGGTTATTGAAAAATAATCATCTTTTTGCTATCATTGTTTCATTGGGCGATTACCAAAGTAGTCAAACGGGTCTGACTGTAAATCAGATGGCTTCGGCCTTCGGGGGTGCAAGTCCCTCATCGCCCACCAGTACGATGGGAGAATTGCCGATGTAGTTCAGTGGTAGAACATCCCCTTGGTAAGGGGAAGGTCGTGGGTCCGATTCTCACCATCGGCTCAGAAAAGATAAATAAATAATAATATGGCAACAAAAAAGAAAAAATTGTCGAAGATTGTCTGTCAGACTTGCAAAAAGGTTTCATACTTCACCAACAAGACAAAGCAGGTTGAAGAAAAATTGGAAATGAGCAAGTTCTGCAAAGGATGCAAGAAGCATACAACTTTCAAAGAAGTTAAGAGATAGAAGGGGATTGCTCCCTTTTATTTTAGGGGCGTAAGCTCAACGGTAAACTGCCTCTCTCCAAAAGAGGTCTTGAGGGTTCAAATCCTTCCGCCCCTGCAAATCCAGGAAGCCTTATTCTGTAAGGCTTTTTATAATAACCGAGATAAGACTTTGGAACCTTTTTCTTACTATTGACAAATATAATATAGTGTTGTATAATATAATCATAATGATCTACGTACGGTTTGGAGTAGGAAAAGAGGGAGCCGTTGTTCTCCCTGAAGTGTATGAGACGTATGAACAGGCGGCGGCCGATGCAAAGCCTGGTGAGTATATAGACCACGTACACCGTACTGTGGCCGCACCAGGCAAATCGCTCTTCGGAATTGTTTGCTGGTTTGCAGACGAGGAAGAGCCACGGGTATGCATCGGCACCTACCCAACAAGGCCGGAGGTTGAACAATACGAGAAGGAATACATCCTTCCCAGTATCAATGACCACGGTGGACAGACATGGATCGTACAGATCCAAAATGTCGAACCCACGGCTAACGGAGAAGATTAAAACTCCGTAAAGGTTTGGAAGTTTACCTATTAAACTTCCTCTTTTTTTATACATAATTTAACCTTAAAAAGGTTCCGATAACGTCCCAGCGCCCCTGCAAATCAAGACGCCTTCATGGCGCCTTTTTGTTTTAAAGAGTATGATGTAGTAAAGATAATAATTTAAAAAATATGAACAAAAAAATATTAGTGTTTGTAATCATTATTGTTCTAGTTTTTGTTGGAATGCTAATGTATTTCAATAATCTCAAAGAAAAACAGAATCAACCCATATCTCAAGTAATATATATTTGTAATAACGATAAGACGATAAATGCAACCTATTACAAAGGAGAAGCTAAAACTGTAAAACCAGGGGAACAGCCAATTCCAACTGGCAGTGTAAATATAGTTTTAAGCGATGGCCGTATTTTAAATTTAAAACAAACCATTTCGGCAGACGGAACACGCTATGCTAATAGCGATGAATCTTTTGTTTTCTGGGGTAAAGGAAATGGCGCCCTTGTATTAGAAAACAATGTTGAAAAAAGTTATATTGGATGCATCATTGAAGCTAAGGATCTAGGAGGGTTGCCAAATATCTACCATGATGGCACGGTCGTCTTTTCAATCCGCTACCCAAACAACTATTCAGTCAATTCTAATTACCAATACCAAGCTCTTGGTCCAAATAAGGAAATAAACGGAGTTAAGTTTACAATTCCTTCAGATATAAAAAACGGTACCAATTTATCAAATGATAGTGGAATCTCTATAGAGTCTATTCCTAATATTCAAAACTGTAATGCTGGTCTTTTCCTTTCTGATAGCTCAAATATTAAAACAGTGACTGAAAACAATACAGAATATTCTTTTGCCTCATCTACTGATGCGGCTGCTGGCAATAGATACGAAGAAAGTGTTTGGACACTTTCAAACAATAATTCATGTATTGCTATCCGCTATTTCATCCATTATGGAGCTATTGAAAACTACCCTCAAGACACAATTAAAGAATTTGATAAAACAGCTTTAATTAATCAATTTGATAAGATACGTCAAACATTAATTGTCCAGTAATCAAAATATATTACGCAGATAAAAACAGAGACTGAATCTCTGTTTTTTATTTAATTATAAACAAAAAATGGCTACCGCCATTGCTATTAATTAATATTTAAAAATTAGATTGCCGACCATTTTGGGTCGGCAAAAGTTTCTTGTTCTTCCTCAATATCATATATATGACGATTGAGGCGAGAATCGAAGTGGTCATCAGCATTGAAAGCACTGAAAACATTGCTGCGATACACAATACAATGATCACTTTGCCTGTACTGGCCAGAAGGAGATATACTGAACATAATGATATCAGCCATGCTACCACGGCTACTACGTAAGAAGTCTTTGCTGGTCCGCACCAAGACTTCCCATTGTTCTCTTTTCCATTGGGTATATCCTGTAATACTCTGCAGGATAAAATTTCCGTCAATGTTGCGATGAACATGACCAGAAGAAACATCCCAATGAAAAGTGGCTTGTACAATTCAATGATTTCTCCTAACATTGCCTTCACCTCGGCAATTGGCGCTTTAAAAAAGAGCGCACTGTCATTATCTAACCATTAGTTAAGTAATATGTCAAGGAACCAAAAACCGAGGAGTAATTCCTCGGTCTTTTGTTTGAAATTAGAAGCTTCCGCTTGGATTGTTAATACTTGAATCACTCGACATCAAATTATTGTCAGCATCTTCGACTGTTCCTCCAATTTGAGAAGCATCGCTAAGATCACTGGAAGTAATATGGACATCACTGCCATCAGTTAGAGTAATGGTCAAGACTTTGCCATTAGAACTTAAAGCAATCTTAGATGTAAAGGCTCCTGAAGAGGCAACTGAACCTAAATCAAATGATGTTATTTCTTCAACCGTTACTTCTCCAGAAGAAGAAACACTGACTCCACCAACTTCTGAGTATGCTGCAATTGATGTAACATAGTCATCTTCATCAAGATCTTCATTAACTGATTCTGGATCAATAGCTTCATTGAAAGTAATAATAATCTTATCTCCTGTATCCATATATCCAGAGTCTCCACTATTAGAAAGAACAATTGAAGAAATATAGGGGGCACCAGAACTGCTAGTTCCTCCAAAGGTTCCAGTCGGGTCATCTATGCTAGAATCGCTTTCCATTTCATTGTTGTCTGAATCTTCAATAGTTCCTCCAACTTGAGTAGCAACAGTGAAGTCTTCATCCTCAACCTTAATATCAGTTCCGCTAGTTATAGTAATAGTCAAAACTTTACCATTAGAGCTTAAAGCAATCTTAGAGGTAAAGTTTCCTGAATCTTCTACCGAACCCATATCAAAAGTGGCAATTCCTTTTATTGTAACCTTTCCAGAAGAAGAAACAGTGATTCCTCCAACATCAGAATATCCAACTCCAGTAACAGTTGTTCCTTCCTCAAGGTCATCATTAACTGATTCTGGATCAATGGCCTCGCTAAAAGTAATTGTTATTTTATCGCTCACATCAATATACCCTTCATCTCCTCCGTCATATACGGAAATTGAAGATATATAAGGAGATTCATCATCGCTAGTTCCACCAAAGGTTCCTGTGGGGTAGCTGATATTGGAACTTTTTTCCATTGAATTGCCAGCAATATCTTTTATCGTACCGCTAATCTGGGTAGCTTTTCCAAAATCTTCATCTTCGATTTTAACATCACTTCCATCGGTTAAAGTAATAGTTAAAACTTTTCCATTAGAACTTAAAGCAAGTTTAGAGGTAAAGGTTCCAGCGTCTTCAACTGCACCCATATTAAATGTAGCTATTTCTTCAATAGTCACTAATCCTGATAAAGAAATTCTAATTCCTCCTGTTTCTGAATAAGAAACACTGGAAACGGAACTTCCGGCACTAAGACTGCTGTTTATCGATTTAGGATTAATAGCTTCACTAAAGTTGATTGTAATAACATCTCCTTGATCAATATATCCACTATCTCCGCCGTCTTCAACTTTAATTGAAGATATATATGGAGCGATAGAATCGCTGCTAGTGGTTGTTGTAGTAGTAGACGTTGTTGTTCCTAATAAAACATCTAAGCGTTGCTGTAATTGGGCAATTAAAGCCCTTAATGTAGCTATCTGACTAGTAACATCGCCAGTCGTAGTTGTGGTAGTAGATGTTGTGCCAGCTAAAGTAGAGAGCAAGGCTCTAGTTTTAGTGCCAAAACCATTTTCTGTAATTCCATTAGCTGATTGGAATTTCTTTAAAGCAGCTTGAGTGGCATTACCAAAATAGTTAGTTTCGTTTCCTTTTGAGCCGACTCCTGATGGAGCAACAGCATAGCCATTATCGTTTAAAAACTGCTGCAAGCTTTTAACATCAGTTCCTATTGAACCGAAAACTAAATCACGAGTAATTTGTGGGACATTAACAGCTGCATTTGCATTAATTGCAAAAACAAATCCCAAAATAATTACTGAAAAAATAATACACGATATTTTTTTAATATTCATATTAGTTATTTATTATTATATATATCTATTATATTATTCTTTAATGATTATTACAATACGAATTTAATTTTATTTCCAATATTTACAATAATTGTCAATTATGATAAAAGGTGCATGGAGATGAGCCATGTTTAAGAACTTTAAAAATCCGTTTGCATCGATGTCGAACACCTTCTTTGAGGTAACCAAAGACAATAGCATTGTATCGTTAATTCTTATCGCTTTAATCGTGTTGACCGCTTTTGCAGACAACCTAACAACTCAAGTGATTATAAGTTTAGGAGGCTTTGAATATAATCCTATAATTTCATATATTTTTAACGGACCGCCCAATCTAATTGGGTTAACAATATTAAGAATTTCTTCAATATTGTTCGCAATTATAATTGTGAAGCTTGTAAAGTGTTGGCTGAAAAATAAAGGTCCTGATGGGAAAAAATGGATTAGTCATTGCACCAATTTAACCTTGTGGGTCGCAACCATTTTTTGGACAATCGTTTTAATAAACAATTCTATCTTCTTTTTGAAATAAGACCTATATATAAAATATGGATCTTTTTTTATGCACAAACGTGTTGACCAATTAACCTAATGATGTTAAGCTATGGATAAGGTAGTGTCTATAATATTTAGTCGAGATCATTAAAGAAACTAAGCTTTAGGGTAAAACCTTAAAATATAATAAAGTAAAAATCACGATCATGGAAGGAACAATCAAAAACCTTACAGACAAAGGATTCGGATTCATCACAGTTGATGGAGAAGAGAAAGACTTATTCTTTCACAGCAACGAACTTAAGGGCGTAAGCTACGACGAGTTGAAAGTTGGTGACAGAGTATCTTTTGAAAAGGGAGAATCTCCCAAAGGACCCAACGCTGTAAACGTTAGCCGCATCTAATTGATGTATAAAGAAGCCAAGCTCATCCGAGCTTGGTTTTTTTATTTTAAAGCGTATAATTAAAACATGGAAACCAAAATCAAAATATCGATAAGGCCACCCAAAATGTCCGACCTTGATTCTTGTCTAAAAATGATCAACTCTTTGGTTGAAGAAAGAGCGATGTTGACTATACAGAAAAAGGTCAATCGAAAAGAAGAAAAAGAATATCTTGAAAAGATAATAAAAAACGATAAATCAATCCATTTATTCCTTATAATCAATGGCGAAGTGATGGGTAATGCCAGAGTATCGATGAAAGATAAAACAATGAGCCATATTGGAGAATTGGGAATCTCGCTAAGGAAAGAAGCGAGAGGATTGGGCCTTGGAAAAAAACTATTCAAAGAGGTGATAGAAAAAGCCATTAAAAAATTCAAACCGAGGATAATAACCCTTGATGTATATGCTAAAAATAAAGTGGCTCTAAGCTTGTACAAAAAAATGGGCTTCCAAAAAATAGGACTAATCAAAGAGGGAACTCAATATTTCGGTAAATACGAAGATGTTATAATGATGGCTAAATATTTTTAACATTTCAAAAAATTGAAATTGATAAAGTGTCGTCTCTAAAAACAACGAAACACTCATAAGAGTGTTTTTAATGTCGCCAATCTTTGGGCGACGGCATATTACTATAAACGCCATAAGGATCAGATGCTTGACGTCTTTGTTCTGATTTCTTTCCATTGGTCGGAGTCATGTTGACCGGAGCCCCATTTTTGAGAGAGTTCAATATACTATTCCTCGCTTGAGAAGAACCGCTCAATCCTTTAATCAGTGCCATAAAATAACCTTTAACAGAATAACACAAAAATTAAATAAATCAAGGTTTTTCAATTTGATTATTATTTGATATAATTCAAACATAATAATAAATCAAAAATATGACAAAAACAACAAAAATAGTGAGGACAATCTATCTATACACGGTTGCCTTAATCAGTTTGATATTCTTGGCCATAGGAATAGGTAACTTGGTCAACACGACTCTTAAGGCATATGTCTTTCCGGAAGCGGAGAGGAAGGATTACGGCCAATGCAACAGCTATCCCTATTTTGTTTCAACACTTGATGCGGAAAGCATAAAGAAAGTACCCGACATAACCGAAGATCAGAAGACTCAAATAGACAATATGCTCAAAGACTATGAAAACTGGAAAAAAGAAAACACCGGCGATGTCTGCATAAGGGCGGAGAGGCAGAAAAAGATGGTCGATGCGACGACGATGTTCTTAATCGCCCTTCCTCTCTATCTGATTCACTGGAGATTGGCCAGAAAAGAAAAACAGGAAGTCGAAAGCTAATATATGAAAAGAGGCGGTTGCCTCTTTTTTGTTTGTGTGATAACTTATTCTTAAGTTGCTTTTGCAACTTGGTGATTACATGGATTTGTTATATCAAATGGAAAGAGACCGTGGAGAAAAAAGAGCCAATGAATTGCTTCAAGAGAAAAAAATTTACGGAGCAATAATCATTTGTCTAAATTATCCGGTCCCCAAAAAAACTCTGACCAGCACGTTGAAAGCATGTTCCGAAGCGGGGAAGATAGAAATCTTCGGACACAAGGAGGGCTATAGAATAAATATAGAAATACTCTCCAGGAATACGATGGAAAACCTGCTTGGGATAGTCCTTGCATATAAGGGCACTGGCAAAACATATAAAGCAATCATTCAAAAAAAGAAACCAAAAACAATATAGTGATTGCTTTTTTTTATTTATATTATATAATATCATCATATGAAAAAAGCCGTAATGATCATCGCCTCCAATAATTTCCGGGATGAAGAATATTTCATCACCAAAGAAGTTTTGGAAAAAGGAGGGGTATATGTCAAAACCGCTTCGGACAAATGCAAAGCGGTAGGGAAGTTCGGCGGAGAAGCCGAGGCCGATCTTTTGGTTAACGACCTCAAAATAGACGAATTTGATGCCGTTATCTTCCCGGGAGGACAGGGAGCGGTGGAATTATTGGATAATGAACTGACTTATTCCATAATCCAGAAGGCTCTATTCAGTGGCAAGCTTTTGGCCGCTATTTGTATCGCCCCGACCATCTTGGCCAAAGCCGGCGTCTTGAGAGGAAAAAGAGCGACTGTCTGGTCAACCCCATTGGATAAATCGGCTATCAATGTTTTAAGGGAAAACGACGCTAAATATGAAAGAAAAGAGATTGTCATTGACGGAAACATCATTACCGGGGAAAATGCCGAGTTTAGTCAAGAATTCGGGGAAGCCATCCTTGAAGAGTTGACAAAATACGGAAAATAGATATAATTGATACATAATTAAATAATCCACAGACAGCAGGCATAGATAAGCCCTGCCGAGGATAGACATCTTTTTTGTCTGTGGAACCACAGATTTTTTAATACATATGCCTTTAACAAGAGACCAAAAACAGAATATAATCACTGACCTCGAGTCAAAGATTGAAAAGCAGAAAAGTATTGTTTTCATGGATTTCACCGGAGTCAAAGTCAAAGAACTGGCCAAATTGAGAGAAAACCTTAAGGAAAACGGAAGCGAGATGAAGGTGGCCAAGAAAAGCTTGATGGAAATAGCTCTGAAGAATAAGAAGATAGAGCTTGATTCAAAGAAATTGGATGGAGAAGTGGCAATGGTATTCGGTTACGAAGACGAAATTGCTCCCAGTAAAGCGGTCTACCAGTTCTCAAAAGAGAACCAGAAGGCCAAAATCCTCGGAGGATTCCTGGAGAACAAATTCTATGAAATGGCCGACGTAATCAAGTTAGCCGAATTACCGAGCAAAGAACAACTATTGGGTATGCTGTTGGGGACACTATCCGCTCCCGCAACAAACTTGGTAGGAGTCTTGAGCGGAAATATGAGAAAGTTGGTATTCGCTCTTTCTCAAATTAAAGAAAAGAAAGCATAATAATAAATAATAAAATAAAAAACAATATGGCAGAAGAAATGGAAACAATCGAAGTTCCTGAAAAGTTCAAAAAGCTTGTCGAGGAAATCGAAAAAATGTCAGTCTTGGACTTAGCCGAATTGGTTAAGGTCCTGGAAAAGAAGTTCGGCGTATCAGCCGCTCCCCAGATGGTAGCAGCAGCAGCCGCTCCCGCAGCCGGAGCCGAAGCAGCCGAAGAGAAGTCATCTTTCAACGTTGTTCTAACATCAGCCGGTGACAAGAAGATTGAGGTCATCAAGGTGGTTAGAGACTTGACTCAGAAGGGTCTTAAGGAAGCCAAGGACTTGGTAGACGCAATCGCCACAGCTCCTCAAACAATCAAGGAGGATGCCAAGAAGGAAGAGGCCGAGGAAATGAAGAAGAAGTTTACCGAAGCCGGTGCAACTGTAGAATTGAAATAAAACAAATCAGCTCCCCGAAAGGGGAGTTTTTTGTTCCTTAAAAACAAAACGCACACAGATGATACTATGTGGCGTGTTTTTGATAAGAAGGTGATTAGAGGCTTTTGGGAAATTCCTAGCCTATACAGGTCTGTTGGATCACTCCCATAGGTAGCCTCTTCCGAAATTACTTTTTAAGTAATTGCTGAATGGATGTGTGCGCCGTAGCATACATGCTCGGCGAACGTGAGTTGGACGCTTCCCGCGCCCTCAACTAAAGAATAATCATAACAATTGTTTCTCCTGCCGGGGCGGGTGAGATGTTCAGGCGATGGTCTCGATAACGGGGCAAGTGGCGCGAGTCTCGATTCTCTTGGCGCCGCCGCCGAAGTTGGGACAGTTCATTTTGTGGTTTTCGCAGTTATTCTCTTGCACAATCATAGGCATCCCTCCCGGGACACTTGTGCTTCGTCAAAATTCTGCAATACTTTACACGGCCATATCATCGAAGGATCATTGCTTCTGCTCTCTTCTAATGGCCTATTTAAACGATACAGAATATCGCTAAAATAGACCATTAGAAACCTTCTTCTAATATGTAAAGAACTTATGCCAATATCATACAGCATTGTTTATTTTTGTCAAGTTTTTAAATCCTAAAATAAAACGCACTTACACAAAAGGTAAGGGCGAAATAAAAGTGGGTTGGTTGGGGCTCGTAAGCCCTTCAGCCAGAATGAATGATGAAACAGGATAGGTCGTAGTCGTTACAATAGTTTGTGCCCAATAGGGCACGAAGTCCGGTTCAGAAGCAGTCAATGCACATGCTTATCCCTCCTGCAAGCCATCATCTTGATGACCTACTTTAACAATACATAATATGGTTAAAGTAAGCCACCAATAATTTTAAAAGAACAATTAATATGATATATTCTATCGTACTTTCTGTCAAACAAAAAACCACTCTTTCGAGTGGCTCTTGATTTTAATTACTGGCAAAGACTGGCCGGTAGATTTCCTGTGGCTCTGCAGATTACTTTCTGTAAAGCTTCTTTTTCGGCTACTTCTCCGATTCCCTCACCGGAACCACTTCTGTAGTATTTGCAACCGATAACCAACATGGGAACTCCGCCTGAACTGTATTTATTGAATATGTCTATGTCTGTCTGAGAATCGATGTTCTCGTGGTAGGAAACCGCGTCACCGAATTGCTCAACTACTGACTGCAAAATCGGTTTCTCCCATGTGCAATGAGGACAACCCGACGAACCGAAGAAATAGACTATCGGCTTGTCGCTCTCTTTGCAAACATCGACTCCGGTTATTTCTTTAAAGCTTCCTTCAACATCAGTAGCTTCTTTCTGTAACATTTCCGGCTCTCCGGTTGTGTCCGGAATTTGGCTGATATTGAATGGCTCCTGGGCGTATAAATACTTTCCGTCAACGCTCACGAATGAAGCGAACTTCTGTCCATTAACATCAACGGTAATTTTCTGGAAGGGGGCTGTTCTTTCCGACTCAATCTTATCCAGCTTGGCCGTGAAGCCAGGCTCTAGCAAATACTTATTAACGTAGTCTACTGCCGCATTAACCGGTTTTTCGGACGGAGCGAATGTTGATTGTGAAAGCATGACCGCCATGACAACCGATAAAACAGCCAAGACCAAAGTGGCAATTCTCCACCTGTTCATATCCGTGTGTTTTCTTGCATGGTGCTCATGATGAGTCTCGTGACTCTCAGTATTTTTTTCCATGATGTTTTTTATTTATTGTTATATATTGAATAATAGCAACTTAAAAAGAAAAAGGCAAATAACAAGCCCCGCTCCTGCGGGGCTGTTGATTTATCTTATTCTTCATCTTGCGTGACGTCATCGTCATCGATGTCGTCATCGTCGATATCGTCATCATCGTCGTCATCGTCGATATCGTCATCATCGTCGTCATCGGCAGTAAATTCATCTTCATCCTCTCCGAATTCTCCGCTCACTTCTTCGACTTCATCTTCGACCTCGCAAGATTCTTCTTCGTTTTCTTCTTTAAGTAACAATTTAGTTTCTTCAAAAATCATACCTGTTTATTAAAGGTTAATTGTGAACACTTTTTGGTTCTTTTTTTATTATAAAGTGCCGACCTTTTTAAATGATGCTATCATTATAATTGTAGATTAATTATTGTCAAGTTCTTTTCTTGTGGACATTTTAATTAAAACCGTTATAATTATATTAACCATTCAAATTTTTGTCAAAGGACATGAATATTTTTATCAAATACCTATACTGGCAACTAATACTCACACCTAAAAAGGTTTTGACCATTACCAAAAATTACCTCGTTTTCGGCTCCGAATTCTTTTCGATAAAAGAGACTTTAAGGTCACTCTTTTCTCCCTGGAGAAGATATATCTGGGATTACGGGAGGGGATTCGATCCGGGCAAATGGATAGAGGTTGCTTTTTCCAATATCATTACCAGGGCAATCGGTTTTGTGATGCGCCTCTTCCTGATTGTTTTCTTTATTGTCTACGAAGTTATTATCCTGATTGTCGGAACAGCTGCGACAGTTCTTTCCATCGTTTATCCGTTCCTGGCCGTTTACTTCTTAATATACAGCTTTAAATACCTATGATTAATCTGGAAAAATCGGAAATATATGGAGTGGTTGAAGTTGAAGCTCTTTTCTGGTGCTTTAAGGTCTTGGAGAAGATCTCTTTCTTTTTGTCTCTCGGTTTCATTATCTTCCTCGGCTACAGCTTTTACAAAAATAATGATTTGAAACAAATTGAGGGAGCGATAATTCTCTTCATCTCTTTATGGGTTTTAATGAAGAATTTTAATTTATTTTTTGAAGAAGCGTTGAAAAGTCCCAAAAGAGGAATGACTCTGGAAAAAGCCCTATCGGACAAAAAATACAATCTGGCTTCTTATCTCAGCTTGAAATCGGCCAAGTATCTGGGCGAAGCGTTCAAAGACGGAAAGAAAGTCGGCTCGAGATATCCCAGTCCCTCGACCATGCTCTATCATTTCCTCGATGAAAAGAATCCGAGGATAATTTTCATTTTCTCCCGCCTCTTTATCGACTTCAAGGGATTGAAAGAACAATTGAAGAGCAATCCCCAGACGGAACAGACAATTAAGGAAAACTTTGAAGCGATAATCGAAGAAGCGGGGAAGATGGCTTTGAAAAGAAGCGGGGAAGAGATAAAGGAAGGGGATATTATCGCCGCCTTGGCCAAAGTTGAACCCAATTTAATGGAAATAATCACCAATTCTGATTTAGATGCTGAAGATTTTGAAAAAGTCAACGAATGGCAGGAAAGAGTGTATAAGAAAATACAGCAGAGCAAATGCTGGTGGAGCTATGAAAATCTTTTGAAGGCCGGCTCAATCGGAAGGGATTGGACGGCCGGATACACTCCGACGCTGGATAGCTATTCAATCGACTGGACCGATGAAGTCAAAAGGAGGGGATTTGAAGACATTGTCGGACACCAGGACTTGGTTTTGATAGTGGAAAGAATCCTTTCCAAAAAAGATGCCGGCAACGTTTTGATTATCGGAGAACCGGGAGCGGGCAGAAAAAACATCATTCACGGATTAATCAAGAAGACTTTGTTGAATCAATCTGTTTCCAGCTTAAACAACAACCGCTTCATTGAACTGGATATTGTCACCTTATCATCAAACATCTCTTCCTTTGAACAAATGGAAAGGGTTTTGGACCAATGCTTTAGGGAAGTCGCCTATGCCGGCAACGTTGTTTTGATTATCAACGACTTGCAGGACTTCTTGGGCGGAGAACAGAAAGCCGGAGTGGTTGATATTTCCGGAATCATCGGACCGTATTTAAATTTATCGACATTCAAAACAATCTGCCTGACTTCTTTAAAAGGATTGCATCATCACATTGAGAATAAACCTTCTTTGCTGGCTCAGTTTGAAAAAGTGGAAGTTGAAGAAATGAACAAAGACGAAACTTTGCAGATTTTGGAAAACAAAGTTTTCGGACTGGAAAACCAATACGAAAAATTCATTCCTTTCACTTCTTTAAAAGAAATAGTCAAGGTTTGTGAAAAGTATGTTCATAATTTTCCTTTCCCGCAAAAGGCGCAAAACCTTCTTGAAGAGACTGTTATCTATAGCGGAAGATACATAGACAGCCCGGCCGTTCTGCCCGAACATGTCGACAAGATACTTTCGGAAAAGATCCAGATACCGGTGGGAAAGATTAGAAGCCAGGAAAAAGAAACTCTTCTGAATCTGGAAAACATTTTGCACAAAAGAGTCATCGGGCAATACGAAGCCATCAAAGAAATATCATCGGCTTTGAGAAGAGCGAGAACCGGAGTCCAAACCAGAAAAGGACCGATGGGAAGCTTCTTGTTCTTGGGACCGACCGGTGTGGGAAAAACCGAAACCGCCAAGGCATTATCCGAAACATACTTCGGTTCGGAAGACAAAATGATTCGAATCGATATGTCTGAATTCCAGAGAATCGATGACATTCCGAGATTATTGGGTTCGGAAAACGAAGAAGGAATACTGACCACGGCGGTCAGGGAAAGCCCTTTCGCCTTGGTCTTGTTGGATGAAATTGAAAAGGCCCATCCCGACGTCTTAAACATCTTCTTGCAGGTTTTGGACGAGGGGTATGTAAATGACAATCTGGGAAGGAAAGTGAGCTTCATGAATACAATCGTCATCGCTACCAGTAATGCCGGCTACCAGACCATTTTAAAGGCGATAGCGGCGGATAAGGAAATGCCGGAGATAAAGAAAGAACTGTTAAATGCCATTTTTGAGAAAGGAACGTTCAGGCCGGAATTCATCAATAGATTTGACGGAGTGATTGTTTTCAAATCTTTGACCAAAGAAGACTTGATGAGTATTGCACAGATAAACTTGGAAAAGCTGAATAAGAATCTTTCTCAGAAGAAAATGTCTTTGGTTATCACCGAGGAATTAAAAAACAAAATAGTGGAATTAAGCTACGACCCGGTCTTCGGAGCGAGAGAAATGAAAAGAGTCATCCAAGACAAAGTTGAAAATGCTGTTGCCAAAGCATTATTGAATGATGCGATTCCTCGGGGAGGAAAGATTCAAATAGATCCGAATAGTTTTACGATAAACATTGCCTAACATTGACTACAATCTCCACCTTGAGTAACGGTGGAGATTTTAATTAGACATCTTTTTATTATTAATATATAATTACATTACAATTTAATAGTTAGTGTGGCCTAAACTTTCAAGAAATTGGAGGCATGGTCAGAAATCGCATCAAACACAAAAAACCCATCATGGGCTCGTTTGATGCGTCGTATCGGGAAACCGGTATGGGCGGTCTAACAACCGCTGCTCGTGGTGGGCTTTTTGTATAAAGCCTGCCCAATAAGAAGCAGGTTTTAATATATATAAAAAACATGAAACAAAAATAGGAAAAGTAAAAGATAACTAATGCAAATAAAAAATATGAAAATACAAAAAAGGCATTGGTTCATTATTTTCTCTGTTCTCGTATTATTTGTGAGCATCGAAGCATATCAATACGTAAAAACACTCAAAGAAGAGTTTGTTTCTGCGGTCGTGGTCGGAACTCCTAATCCCGGACATCGTTTATCGGATTTAGAATGCAGTGCCGATTCATTATGCATCGATACAATAAATAAAAAAGTGGGAATAGGAACGAATGAACCAACAGATAAGCTGAATGTTGTAGGGACAATTCGTGCCACCGATAAAATATGTGTTGGCAGCGGAGCTACTGAAAAATGCTTAACCTCGGTAACATATCAAAGCACTTGTGTAGCAGCAACAAATAGTCAGGTAACCTGTACGGAAACAACAGACGATTCATATATTATTAATACTTTTACTTTGTCTGGAACAACGACGGGAACAACATCATGGACTGTTCCTGCTGGAGTTACATCTGTTGAATATCTTGTGGTTGGAGGAGGAGGGAGTGGTGGACAATCTTACGGGGGAGGGGGCGGTGCTGGAGGATATCTTGCGGGAACGGAACTTCCCGTATCTGGAATAAAAACAATTGTTGTTGGTGCTGGTGGTGCGTCTCAGGCATCTGCTCATGCCCGTGGCAATAATGGAGGACAGTCTTCTCTTACAAACGACGGAGCAATTCTTGTAGCTATGGGAGGCGGTGGTGGCGCTGGTTATGCAGCCGCGGGAGCGAACGGTGGGTCTGGCGGTGGAGCGTCTAATCTCAACTCACCTGGTCTTGCTTCCGGAAGCCCTATCGGCCAAGGTAGAAACGGTGGACCCATAAATGAAGCTGCTGGGTCTGGCGGTGGTGGCGCAGGTGGCGCAGGATTAATGGGGACGAATAGTAAGGCTGGGGATGGTGGAGTAGGTATTCCTAATTCAATAACCGGCGTTACTTTATATTATTCTGGTGGCGGTGGTGGCGGTGCATATGGTGCGGGAAGTCCTTTGCCTGGAAACGGTGGGTCTGGTGTGGGTGGAGTAGGTGCATCGCGTGTCGCAGGAACCGCGGCTGGTGCAGGAATGAATGGGCGTGGTGGTGGCGGCGGCGGTAGCGGTTGGGAAACTGGGGTTGCTGCTCCGTCCGGTGCGGGTGGTAGCGGTATCGTCATTGTTCGATATCTTCATCCATAAATCTTACCATTAATCAAAAGAATGCCGGTGGGAAATCGGCGTTTTTTGTTTCCCCTGTGGATAACTCTCAAAACCCTTTTAAACAAAGGGTTTTTTGATATGTTGACGAGTGGTTGACAAGTTAAATGCGGTGGTGTAAAATGGTGGTACAGTGTTAATAAGTGGGGAAAAGTGTGGATAACCCAAAATTACCGTGGACAATATGATAATCGGACAATACAACTACAATTTGGACCCAAAGAAGAGGTTAACCATACCGACCAAGTTTAGAAGTGTTTTAGCTGAGGGCGCAGTCTTAACGAGAGGAATAGACGGGTGCCTTTTTTTGTACCCGCAAAAACAGTGGGATGTTTTGGCTGACAAATTAAGCAAGCTTCCTTTGTCGCAATCAAACGCCAGAAGCTTTGCAAGGGTGATGTTGGCCGGAGCCATGGATGTAGCTGTCGACAGCTTGGGAAGAATCTTGATACCCGATTATTTGAAAGAATACGCCAAGTTGAAAAAAAGCGTGGTGATTGCCGGATTGTTCGACCGAATTGAAATCTGGGATGAAGAAAGATGGCAGAAATACGGACAGACAACCGACACACAAGTCGGAGATATCGCCGAGGGATTAAAAGAATTGGGAATATAAAATGCACATACCAGTATTATTAAAAGAAATAACCGAAGATATCCAGCCAAATGAGAACTACGTTGATTGCACGATGAACGGCGGAGGGCACACCAAAGAGATATTGAAAAACAACGGACCCGATGGAAAAGTATTGGGAATCGAAATAGACAAAGAGATATTTGATAGAGTTGAAAAGCAAGAAAGATTGATCGCAGTCAATGATTCGTATGTCAATTTGAAAAAGATAGTTGAAGAGAATGGATTTGAAAAGATAAAAGGAGTGCTATTCGATATCGGAATGTCTTCCTACCATGTCGATTCATCAAAAAGGGGATTCAGCTTCCAAAAAGACGAACCCTTGGTAATGAGTTATTCGGGGGATGTAACCGCCGAAGAAATACTAAACGAATGGAGAGAAGATGAAATTGAGAAAATACTGAAAGAATACGGAGAAGAAAAGTTCGCCAGAAAGATTAGTAAAAAGATAGTTGAAAAAAGAAAAGGGGAAAAGATAAAAAGCACCTTGCAATTAGTCCAAATCATTAAAGAAGCGACACCGGGATTCTATCACCACAGCAAAACACACTTTGCCACCAGAACCTTCCAGGCCTTACGCATCGCTGTCAATGATGAATTGAATAATTTTAAAAAAGCATTGCCGCAAGCTCTTGAAGTCTTAGATAAAGGAGGAAGGTTAGTAGCCATTTCCTTCCACTCCCTGGAAGACAGAATCATCAAAGAGTTCTTGAAAGAAAAAGAAAAAAGCGGAGAAGTGAAGATAATAACAAGTAAGCCGATTGTTCCCGGAGAAGAAGAAATCCAGTCAAATCCGAGAAGCCGATCGTCAAAATTAAGAATAGGAATAAAAATATGACAATAGCCAAAACCGATTCACAAAGATTTTTCATAATTGCCACAATACTTGCTTTCGTTTTGGTTTGCTTTTATGTCTTCCAGGTAGTAAAATTGACGGAGGCAGGATACATTAGAGGAGAAAGAGAATCCTTAATCAAGGATTTGAAGAAGGAAACCGCCGAATTAAAGCTGGCTGTCTCTAAAGACAGGAATCTGGTCAATATTGAAGAAAAGGTGGTGGCTGAAGGATACGAAAAAGTTAATAAATTCAATTATATTATCGTTCCCGAAAATTCTCTTGCCGCTAAATAATTATGATGAATAACGGAAGGATAAATTTTGTCATTATCATCGTCTTTTTAATAGGAGGGATAGTTTTATCCCGCTTATTTTATTTACAAATCAACCAGGGCGACTTCTATAAAGCCATGGCCCAGGGACAACAGACATCTCTTTCTGAAACTCAAGGCGAAAGAGGGGAAGTTTCTTTCAAGAACGGGGAAGTCTTGGCCATGACCGAGAAAGAGCCCTATCTTTTCATTTCTCCCGAAGAAATCAAAGAAAAAGAACAGACTGCCGAGCTTTTGGCTCCGGCTATCGATAAAGACAAAAACACTCTTCTTGCTTTGATGAACAAAGAGGGAAGCTTCTATGAAATCATCGTGGAGAAAATTGCGGCCGACAAAGCCGAGGAAGTCAGCGATTTGGGGTTGAGTGGCGTGCATATCGGATACAAAACCAAAAGATATTACCCGCAGGAAACAACCGCTTCTCAATTAATCGGCTTTATCAATGAAAACGGAGAAGGGCAGTATGGTCTTGAAGGATATTATGATGAACAATTGCAAGGAAAGACTACTTTGGAAAAAACGGAAAAGAACCCGTACAGTTTTCTTCTTAATCTGACTGAAAAAGATTCCATCAACGGATCGGACTTGGAATTGACCATTGATTACAATATCCAGTTCGTAGCCGAAAAGGTTTTAAAAGAAGGGGTTGATAAGTACGATGCCGAAGGAGGGGAAATAATCGTCATGGACCCCAATTCCGGAAAAATAATCGCCATGGCCCAGTCTCCCAATTTCAATCCCAATAACTACCAGAATGAAAAGATGGATTCTTTCCAGAACTCCTGCACTCAGAAACTGTTTGAACCGGGTTCCATTTTCAAACCGGTAACCATGAGTATGGCCATCAATGAAAAAGCCGTCACTCCTGAAACTGTTTTTGATGACACCTTGGGATACAAACAATTCGGAACATACAAAGTATATAATTATTCTAATAAAATCTGGGGCAAGGTTACCATGACCCAAGTTCTCCAAAATTCAATCAATACCGGAGTGATGTATGCCGAAAGCCAAATCGGCCACCAGAAGTTCTACGGCTATCTCAAAAACTTCGGAATGTTTGAAGACACCGGAATTGATCTGGCCGGAGAAGTTTCTTCTTCCAATAAAGAACTTAAAAAAGCATTGGACAACAAAATCGAAGTCACTTTCGGCAATGTTTCTTTCGGACAAGGAATAGGCATCACCCCTTTGCAGATGATTAGGGCCTTTTCCACCGTTATCAACGGGGGAAAGCTGTATAAGCCATATATAGTCGAAAAGATAACCAAAGCCGGGGAAACAAAGGAAATAGAGCCCCAGGTGATAAGGGAAAACGTGGTTACCAAAGAAACAACCACTCAATTAAGGCAAATGCTGATTAATGTGGTTGAAAAGGGTTTCGGACATTTGGCCAAAGTTGAAGGTTATTGGATTGGAGGAAAAACCGGAACTTCCCAAGTTCCGTACACCTCTTTGGGAATCAATAAATCGGGCTACTCTGACCATACCTGGCAAACCTTCATGGGTTTCGCCCCGGCTCTTGATCCCAAATTCATTATTCTGGTTAAATTGAATAATCCGACTGCAACCAAGACATCGGAATATTCGGCCGTGCCGGTTTTCCACGACCTGGCCAAATACATCCTCGACTACTGGCAAATACCTCCCGATTACGATACGGAAACCTTGGACAATAAGTGATATATATGATATTTAAGTATTGTATTGGTCCTATCGTCTAGAGGCCTAGGACATTAGATTCTCAATCTAAGAACACCGGTTCGAATCCGGTTAGGACCGCTTATAATATGAATAGTCTTTCGAAATACAAAGTTATAGCTTTAATATTCGGAATAATACTGCTTCTCTGTTTTACTTATCTCTTGATTTTCGGCCGGGCTCTCAATCAGGAAGAAAACCATCTCGGTATAGCTTTGGCTTTGCCAAAATTAATCTTGGGCGCAAATGCGGCAAAAATAGACAATGAAAAGTATCTGACAAAGAATTCCGATTCTCTTGTTAAGGCAATGGAAGAGCAGGGTTTTGTATTTCTTGAACAAATGGGGGCCGGATACTTTTTTGAAAAAGACGGGGAGAGTTATCTTTCCACGAGCAGAATGTATTCCTCCCGCTTCATGGTTTTTACCATTCCGTCATTGATAGATTGAAAAATTAATAATATAATAAATTATGCAAGCTTGGATAATATATTCAATTCTTTCCGCTTTAATGGCCGCACTGGTTGCCATTTTCGGAAAATTGGGATTAAAAAATATCGATTCGACCTTGGCCACCACCATTCGCTCAATGGTAATGGCTATCTTTTTAATTGTTGCCAGTCTTTCTTTGAAAAAATTCAACAATTTTTCTTTTGAATCAATGATTTTAAAGGACTGGATTTTAATTATCTTGGCTGGAGTAGCCGGGGCATTGTCCTGGCTTTTCTATTTCTTTGCTTTAAAAAGCGGAGATGCCACGAAAGTCGTGGCCATAGACAGAATGAGTTTGGTCTTTGTCGCCATCCTTGCCTTTATGTTTTTGGGAGAAAGTTTAAAATGGCAGCAATTGATTGGAGTTATTCTGATGGTCGGGGGAGCGATATTGGTTTCCGTTTTTTAATTAAATAATATATAATAAGATAAACAATAAACTTAACACGAGAAATGACCACATTACTCTATATTCTGGTTTTCCTTGCTTCCTGTCTCGCTTTCTTCTTTTCGGGAGAACTGATTGTTAAAAACCTGATTAAAATTGCCAAATTCTTGGGATGGAAAGAGTTTGTGGTTTCTTTCTTGGTAATGGCTTTTGTCGGTTCTTTGCCCAATCTCTTTGTCGGCATATCTTCCGCTTTGCACGGCATCCCGCAATTATCTTTCGGAGATGTTATCGGGGGGAATGTGGTTGATTTAACTTTGGCCATCGCTTTAGCCGCTTTGTTTGCCAAAAACGGCATCCCGGCTAAAAGCAAAACCGTTCACGACACTCTTCTTTTTACAATCATTGCGGCGGTATTGCCCATCTTTCTAATCTGGGACAGTGTTCTTTCCAGAGCTGACGGAATAATAATGATTGCAACGTTCTTCATTTATGTCGCTTGGCTATTTTCCAAAAAAGAAAGATTCAGCAAAGAGTGTGAAGATAAGGCTTCGATTACTCAAAGTTTTAAAGCTTCTTTTTCCGGAATCTTTAAAATCATCGGCTGCTTGGCCGTTTTCGCCGTAGCCTCGGAAGGAATAGTCAGATCGGCCAAATACTTTGCCATAACCTTTGACTGGCCGATTGCCATGATTGGTCTCTTTATCGTCGGATTGGGAAACTGTGCTCCGGAAATATTCTTTGCCATAACGGCAGCCAGGAAAAAAATGGAATGGATGGTTTTGGGTGACCTGATGGGAACAATCGTCGCTCCGGCCACCTTGGTTCTGGGAATCGTTGCTTTAATCAATCCCATCTACATTGCCGATTTTTCTCCTTTCGGAGTAGCCAGAATCTATACCTTCGTCGCCATATTATTCTTCTTTGTGTTTATAAAGAACGACAGTCATATCAGCAAAAAAGAGGCGATGATTCTTTTATTCATATATATTGCTTTTATCCTGACCGAGCTTTTCTTCAAATAGGTTGACTCTCGGGCCATAAAATGATATAAACAAAAGGTAAAAATTAAGCAAAAAAACATGCTCGCAGTAATAAAAACAGGAGGAAAGCAATACAGAGTTTCTCCGAAAGACAAATTAAAGATTGAAAAAATCGAGATTGAAGAAGGTAAAGAGGTTGTTTTTGACAACGTGCTTTTGATTGAAAACGGAAAGGATGTTGTTATCGGAGAGCCGTTGATTAAGGGAGCTACCGTTACCGGAAAAGTTTTGAAGCAAGCCAAGGGAGACAAGGTGATGACCTTCAAGAAAAAACCCAAGAAAAGATATACACTAAAAAAAGGACACAGACAGTCCTTTACCGAAGTCGAGATTATTGACATCAAAAACTAAAATCCAATATCATTCTCAAACGAATCACGGCCTGTTTCAATGTTTCTGAAGCAGGCTCTTTGTTTATCAAAGAATAATTCAACTCTTCCGATGGGTCCGTTTCGGTGCTTGGCGATGATAATATCGGCCACGCCTTTTCTGGGAGATTCTTCTTGATAGGCATCTTCTCTGTAAATGAATAAAACAACGTCGGCATCTTGCTCGATGCTATTATGAACGATTAAATCATTGGCGACAAAATTATGGAGGCCTTCAACGGTGGCATCATAGACATCCTCAACTCCTAATTCTTTAATAGAATCTATCTTATCCCAATACAAATCCGATTCGGCTAAATTGGACATTGTTTCGTTTTGAAGGACGAAACAAATTCTGCCCATTCTTTCTCTCGAAACTCCGTTTTTAAACAAAGCCGAACCGTTATATGAAATATCCAATCTATCGGCAAAATCTCTCCAACTTACCATGGCCTCTTCTCTGACGGGATTTATAACCATTGACCAGACTTCTCCGGGTATTACGTCATTGTTCGGATTAGGAACTATCTTATTAAGCTCTTCTATCATTTGAGGGATGATCTCTTTCCTCCTGTCGGCAATACCGACAAAAGAAAGGAATTTCAATTGATTTTGAGAACCCTCAATAAAAATATTGTAATTGGGCCTATATCCTTTCTTAACCGAACTTCTTATCGTGCTTTGAATTCCCAACATCAAAAGAAGATGCTGTACCTGCTCTGCCATTATATTACTGGTTGTGGAATAATAAATACTGCCGGAAAGACTTCTTCCTTTCATCTTTTTCCAGCTTAAATTTCCATCCGTTGACCATAGGTTTCTTAAAAACAACGCTATTTTATTTCTATCGCAAGAAAATACTTTTTCGGGGATAACTTTGTCATATGAACGAACCAAGCCAATACCAAGATTGTTAAACCAATCCGTTATAGGGTGATGCTTATTGCGGGACAACCTGTATGGGCTGGATAAATAGATATGATACCAGTTTTCCTGATTAACAATCCTTCCTTTTATCCCGAATAGTTTTTCAGCTGCACTTCTGACTGTTTCTATATTCTCTTCATAGCAATTGGTATAATGGAAGGGATGTTTAGGAAGAATGCATCCATCTCCCAAAAGATGAGCCAGAAGGGTCAATTCTTCGTCTTTCAATTCATTCTTGGGGCTATTGATATTTATGCTTCTCGGCAAGGCGACACAATCATTCTCTTTTAATTCATCCAATCTTTTCCATCCTTCTAATTTATAGAAGGGGTGGTTGGCACTGGCTTTTATTTTCCTTCCGCTTCTGGTGATCAATTCATAGACCTTCTTTTTGCCCGAATAAAAGGCCTTTGACATTACTGCCGGTCTGACTTTGTAATTTTCATCCATGGCTAAAATGCTAACAGGTGATTGTTCTTTTCTTTCAGCCAATTCTTTGATGGATAATCTTTCTCCAGTATCGGCGAGAGTAATCAAGGTTTCAGCGGCCAAACAACCCGAGTCCCTCAAATCGGAAAGTCGGGGAATCTTGGGAGTCCTTTGCTCGACAGCTCTTGATAGTTGAGACAAAGCCAAAACGGGAATATTCAATTCTCTGGCCAATCCTTTCAATTGCCTTGATATATCGGTAATCTGCTGAACACTGCTGGCTAATTTATTACCCGGATCGATTAATTGTAAATAATCGATAATGATCAAGCCCAAGCCGTGGCTGGCTTGAAGTCTTCTAGCCATGGCTCTCATTTGCAGAACACTGCAACTGGAAGCGTCATCAATGTAGATGGGGGCTTCGGAAAGGGTTCCCAAAGCATGCTGAATACAGACAAAGTCATTCTGTTCTCCTTGAGTTGAAAGCATTCCTTGCCTTATCTTCCAAGAATCAATGTTTGATTCGGAACTGATCAATCTGTCAATCAATTGGTCTTTGCTCATTTCAAGAGAGAAGATACCGACTGGCTTCTTTTCGTGAAGAGCGACGTTCTTGGCGATATCCAAGGCCAAACTTGATTTACCCATGGAAGGCCTAGCCGCTAAAATAACCAAGTCGGAATTCTGCAGTCCGGAAAGCATTGAGTCTAAGGATTTAAATCCGGTGGCTGTTCCTCTCAAGGTTCCTTTTTGTTTGGAAATCCTGTCAATTCTTTCAAAGGCCTCTTCCAAGAAGGGTTTAATCGGAAGAAATGATTGGGTCAAGTTTTTTTGAGTAATACTGAAGATTCTTCTTTCGGCATTGTCCAACAGCTCATCTGACTCTTCTTCTTCTTTGTATCCCATCAAGCTAATGTCTCCGCCGGCGGCAATCAAATCTCGTAGAATTCTTTTCTTCTGGACGATTTTGGCATAGCTCATGACATGACTGGCGGTGGGAACGGTATTAATCAATTCGGTTAAGTAGGCTGTTCCGCCGATGTTTTCCAATTGATTCCTTTCTTTCAGTTTTGAAGAAACGGAAATCAAGTCAATCGGTTCTCCTTTGACAAACAGGTCTTCAATGACTTGATAGATGTATTGGTGGTTCCTCTTATAGAAATCCTCGTCGTGCAAAATATCGGCAACTTTGGTGATTGCTTCCTTGTCCAACATCAAAGAACCGAGAAGACTCTTCTCCGCTTCTATGTCTTGGGGAGGCACTCTTGTATTTGATATTTCTGCACTCATTAAGTATAATGTAGCAAACATCAAAATAAACGTCAAACAATGAAAGTTGGCTTTGTTTCTTTCCATTCTTTTGCTAATCCCGGAGGGGTGAAGAGTCATATTTTAGGACTTTCCCGGGAATTCGAAAAAAAAGGCATAGAAACCAAAATAATTGTTCCCCGAAGGAAGAGAGGAGAGAAGTACGGGGACAATGTAATAATGCTGGGAACTTCCATTCCCGTTAACGTTGCCGGAACGCAAGGGGATTTGTGTATTAATTTCAATCCCTTGTCGATTGGTAAAGTTTTGAAAAGGGAGAAATTCGATGTTCTCCATTTTCACAACTTTATCGTTCCCTCGGCCATGCAGATTTTAGAAAAGTCAGAAGCATTGAATGTGGTGACTTTCCATGCCAATACCGAAGCCAATCCGGTCATGGAAAAGATGATTGAAATTCTGGGAAAGACAATTAACAGGAAAGTGGCTGGGGTGATCGGAGTGGCTTCTTTCAATCTCAATTTGTTTAAAGGATTTGGTGGTGTTAAAAAAGTCATTCCCAATGGAATTGATTTGACGGAATTCAATCCTTCCGTTCTTCGATTGGAAAAGTTTGATAAGAAAAAAATCAATATTCTTTTCTTGGGAAGACTGGAAGAAAGAAAAGGTTTGATTTATTTATTGGAGGCATACAAGAACTTGCAGGAAAAATATGACAATCTCCGTTTGATCATCGTCGGGGATGGGCCTTTGCGCGAAGAGTGTGAAAAATATTCTAAAGACAATAATCTTAAAGAAGTTTATTGGGAAGGTTCGCAGAGTGGGGAAGTGATTCCCCAATACTTTTCTTCTTGCGATATTTATTGCAGTCCGGCTATCTTCGGGGAAAGCTTCGGCATCGTCTTATTGGAAGCCATGGCTTTGGGAAAGCCGGTTTGCGGATTCGGCAATATGGGATACAGGGAATTATTAAGAGGAACCAAGGGAGAAGAATACTTGGCCGAACCGAAAGATGTTTTAATCTTAACTGCTAAATTGGAAAAACTCATTAAAGATGAAAACTTAAGGAAAGAGATGGGGGAATGGGGACTGGAAGAAGTTAAGAAATACTCTTGGGAGAAAGTGGCCGACAGAGTTATTGAATTTTATAAGGAGTGCGGGGCAAAACCTTAAGGTTCCGATCCTGTCGCCCCTGCACGCTAGTGACAAGTCAGGCGACCTAGAGACATGGTCAAATAATCATACATATGCGTCTAATAATATCAAATTTAATAGTCAGTAATAGCACCTCTTTTTGAGGTGTTTTTTAAATAT
>Ga0265297_10000388_pt1 | contig 135660 bp, 165 predicted proteins | sample Munlanlwell13791_FD_192502 | JGI IMG/M metagenome (GOLD analysis project Ga0265297, IMG submission 192502) | Leachate microbial communities from a municipal landfill in Southern Ontario, Canada - Leachate well 137-91 | ecosystem: Engineered > Solid waste > Landfill > Unclassified | place... | reverse complement strand
TAGTATATATAATAATTAATAAATATTTTAAAATGAGCAATACAAAAAAACTTTATCGCTCAAAGACCAATCGTGTTATTTTCGGAATTTGCGGTGGCTTGGGTGAGTACTTCGACATAGATCCTTTAGTAGTCAGAATTTTATTCATTCTTTTAACATTTACCGGCGGTTCAGGTATCGTTATTTATTTGATTTTAGCGATAATGATTCCCGACAGCAGCGGCAATAAAAAAAGTATTAATGAAGTAATCAGCGGAACTCAGGAAAAAACCCAAGAGTTGGCTGAGGAAATCAAGAAGAACAGGGATTGGATTGTAAACATAAAGAATATTGTGGGATTGGTTATTCTTTTTATCGGATTGGATATTCTTTTTGAACAGATTTTTGATTTTAATCCTTTCTCCATTATTAACTGGGGAATTGTTTGGGCATTAATCATAGTTTTAATCGGATTAAGAATTATTTTTAATAGCAAGGAATAACAATGAAGATATCTTTTCACGGTGCTTGCCGCGAGGTAACAGGTTCGTGCATATTGATTGAGTCTGGCGAGACCAAGTTTTTGGTTGATTGCGGAATGTTTCAGGGAGATAGTTACAACAAGAACTTGGAAGATTTTTCTTTTGACCCGAAAGAAATAGATTTTGTCCTTTTAACTCATGCTCATTTGGATCATTGCGGAAGATTACCCAAGCTTTTTGCTGATGGATTCTGCGGCCGGGTTTATTCCACTGCTCCGACTAAAGATTTAACGGAAATAATACTTTTAGACGCGCTTAAGGTTTCTCAACTTGAGGGACGTCCTTTTTGCGCTCCTTTTTGCACGACCAGCGATATTTTTTCTTTGATTAATTTTTTTACCTGTTTGAATTACGGAGAAGAAAAAAGCATCAACGATGATGTTAGGATAAAATTAAGAGATGCCGGCCATATTTTAGGGTCGTCAATTTTTGAAGTTTGGGTTAATGACCAAGGAAAAGAAAAGAAACTTGTTTTTTCAGGAGACTTGGGTAATCCTCCCGCTCCGGTTGTTAATGATCCTGATTTCATCTCCGGAGCCGATATTGTTTTTGTTGAGTCTACCTACGGAGACAGATTGCATGAGCCTAAAGAAAAAGGCAGGGAAATATTGAAACAGAAAATTCAAGAAACGATTAAAAAAGGCGGAGTAATGATGATTTCGGTTTTTGCTTTGGAGAGAACTCAAGAATTACTTTACGTTTTAAATGATTTTGTAGAGAATGGAAAAATAGAAAGCTTGCCAATATTCTTGGATAGTCCCTTGGCTATCAGAGCTACGGACATATACAAACAATATGTTGATTTTTATGACAAAGAATCAAAAGAACTGATTTCTAAGGGAGATGATTTGTTTGATTTTGAAGGATTGGAAATGATTAGAAACGAGGCTCAAGCGGGAAAGGTTGATAAGGCACCGTTGCCCAAGATAATCCTTGCCGGAAGCGGAATGTTTGAGGGAGGAAAAATCAAAAGCTATTTAAAGAGATATTTGGGTAATCCGGCAAACACCTTATTGATTATTTCTTTCCAGTCGGAAGGTTCTTTGGGAAGAGCTCTTTCTCAGGGAGATAAATTTGTTGAGATAGATGGTTCAAAAATAAAAGTTATGGCTGACGTGACAAGTATTTTTTCTTTTTCTTCCCACGGAGACAGAACATTTTTATTCAATTGGATAGAGACAATAAATAAACCGTACCCTAAAAAAGTATTTATCATTCACGGGCAAGAAGAATCAAGCTTGTCCTTCGCTCAATCCTTAGAAGGGATAAGCAAGGGGGATTTAATAGTTCCTGTGTACAGGGAAGTTTACGAAGTGTAGCTTTACAAAATATTTAATAGTGTTAATATTTAAGTATAATAATAAATAAAAAAACATGGAAATTTTAGAAAAAAGTTTAATAAAGACTTCGATAATTCTCGGAATCTTTTTAATTATCGGAGTTAGTATTATCTCATTTTCTTTATATCAGATTAAAGCTGCTGATAACACATTAAGTGTAACCGGTTCCGCTAAGCAATCTGTTACCGCTGATATTGTTAAATGGAATGGTAGTTTTTCAAGAACCGTTTTTTCTTCTGGATTGAAAGCCGGTTATGCTCAAATGAAAGCTGATGAAGCTGTAATATTAAAGTTTTTGCAAGATAATGGAATTACCGAAGCTGAATTAACTATTTCTCCGGTATCAATGCAGGAGCAGTATGATTATAATAAAACTACAGGATCTCAAACTGAATATGCATTGGTTCAAAATGTAATTGTTCAATCAACAGATATTAAAAAATTACAGACTATTTCAAAGAATACTCAAACTGTAATTGATCAGGGAGTTATTTTCTCTGCTTACGCACCCCAATATTATTACAGCAAGCTTCCTGAAATGAGAGTAAATCTTTTGCCCGAAGCCATGAAAGATGCTCAGACTAGAGCCAAGAGCATCGCTGAAAGTACCGGCAAAAAGGTGGGAACATTGAAATCAGCCAGTATGGGTGTAGTTCAGGTAATGCAACCCAATTCAATTGACATTTCTGACTATGGGAACTACGATACTTCTACTGTAGAAAAAGAGATCATGATTACCGTCAAAGCTTCGTTTTCGTTAAAGTAAACCCTTAAGTTAGAGCATGAAGCTAGGGCGGACCCTAGCTTTTTGTTTTTAAATTATTATGGAAAAAGAAAAAAGAAAAATTAATGAAGAATCAATATGGAAGCAGTTTTTAAAACTGTCTATTCCGATTGCGATTGCCAATTTCTTACAAACAGCTTATTCAATCACTGATGCTTTTTGGTTGGGAAGATTAAATTCGGAAAGCTTGGCCGCTATTTCTATTTGTTCTTCGATAATTTTTCTTGTTATTTCTTTAGGTGCTGGATTATTTATCTCGGGAACTATTCTGATTTCTCATCATAAAGGAAGGGAAGACCACGAGAAGATAAGTTATATTTCGACACAGCTGATAATGTTAATGGTGGTTGTTTCTTTGTTGTTGTCGGTCTTAGGTTATTTCGCCTCTCCGTTTTTAATTAAAATGATTGGAGCGGAAAGTCTTATTCCTTTTGGAGTTCTTTCTTATCTGCAACTTTTCTTTATCAGTACTTTGTTTATCTTTGCTTTTGCTGTTTATCAATCTTTAATGAGAGCTTTGGGAGATGTTAAGACGCCGGTATATATTATTTCTCTTACGGTATTACTTAATCTTTTAATCGACCCTTTATTTATTTTCGGTTACGGAATTATTCCTAAGATGGGAACTGAGGGAGCAGCCTTGGCGACTATTTTTTGCGAAGTAATCAATACCATTATCGCCGGATATATTATTTTAAAAGGTAAAACGGGAATTGTTTTAAAGAAAGAGAATTTTAAATTTGATTTTAAAATAATTAAAAAGATTTTAAAGATTGGTATTCCTAGTTCGATGGAGCAGTTTGCCCGATCACTTGGTTTTGTGTTCATTACAATTTTAGTTGCCAGGTTGGGAACAACCAGTATCGCCGCTTACGGTGTCGGCGGAGAAATACTAGGATTAGTTATGGTTGTTTCAATGTCATTTATGATGGCTACTTCGGTAATGGTGGGAAGAAGCGTTGGAGCCGGTAATCTTGAAAGAGCCGAAGCTGTTACCAAGGCGGTTGCTAAAATATCATTTTTAATTGTGACCTTCTTGGGAATAATAGCGTTCTTTTATGCTGAAGGAATTTCAAGACTTTTCACTCCCAATGATCCGGCGGTTATAGCTCAGAGCGTCCAATATCTTAAAATTATGTCCATGTTCTTTGGATTTTTAGCTTTGCAACAAATATTCAACGGAGCATTCAGCGGAGCGGGAGATACAAGAATATCAATGGTCTTGGCGATTATTTCTCTTTGGGTATTGAGAATTCCCATTGCTTATGTCTTATCAAGTACTTCTTTGGGTTTTGCCGGAATTTGTTGGTCTTTCCCGATAGCAAACATTATTGCTGCCGCTCTCGGTTACTTTATTTTTATTAAGGGTGAATGGAAAGAGAAGACAGTTTAGGATTAATTATTTTTATTTATATGATATAATATAAATATGATAATTATTCCTTCGTTCCATCCAACTCTTTTTATCATTTTTGAATTGCTGGGATTTGCTTCCTTTGCTGTTATATTACTTAGAGAAATATTTAAGCGCAATCAATTGCGTATTTTTGAAATAATAAGCTGTGCTGTTTTCGGGATGATTTTAGAAATAGGAAATACCTATATTGCCCACACTTATTATTACAGCGATCTTTTTTTAGTGAGATTTATGGATGTGCCACTGGCGATAGGATTATGGTGGGCGGTTATTATTTACTGTTCAATGCTTTTAAGCGATCAATATAATGTTCCCTGGAGGCTTCGTCCGGCGATGGATGCTTTAATAGCCGTTATCGTAGATATCTCCATGGATATAATTGCGATAAGATTGGGATTCTGGTACTGGTCTATACCTTTAACTCAGGAATGGTATGGAGTTCCTTACGAGAATTTAGTCGGATGGATGCTGGTCGTTCTTTCCTTTTCTTATCTTATAAGATTCATAAGAACGCTTAATTACAAACGATTTCTTACTAAGCTGATGATGCTACTGAGTCCGATTCTTTCGTATCTCGGCCTTTTATTCGGATTAACCATCTTCAGTCTGATTGCCATTTTTCCTTATCAGGTTAATAATTGGACGGCTCTTCTTAAGTTTAATTATCAGCCCAACTTAATGATTCTTTATCAACCCGAAGTTCAGCTTTGGAAAGGAATAGTTTTTGTTATTATTTTAATTGAATTGATAAATGTGGTTATTTGGTCAGCGGTAAAATACAAGAAAGATTATTTTAAAAGTTTTGATCCGATTTCATTCTTTATTCTTTCCATTCTTCATTTATTCTTTCTTTTTGCTGTCTTTTCTGCTGGAATATACAAAGAATATCCTGTTTTCATATTTATAGGGCTAACAACCTTCTTTATTCATTGTCTTATTCACTTTATTCCTTATCTTTCGAGTTTGAAAAATCGCCCTTTGAGGAAGGCGAAAAAAGTTCTTGAGAAAACAGGAAAAGAGGTGGAGGAAATTATTGATAATACTTTAAGATAGAGATTTTTCCTTTCTCCACAATTTTACAAAACTACTGAAGTTGGAAGCAATTGTTTTAATTGCTTTTTCTTTTGATATTTTTTTAGAATAATACTTTTTAAGAGTTTCAAGGAAGATGGTTCGGCCGATGGCAAAACCGATTATTTCTTTGTTAACAGCGGCGGCTTTTATCCATTTGATTACTTTCTTTTTGTCTTCGCCCCGTCCCAAGAAGATTATCTTGCTGTCTTTGTTTGTTGCCTTGATCACTTCTTTCCATTGGTCTTTTTCGAATCCTTCCAGTTTCCAGATATTAACTTTAATTTTTTCTTTTATTTCGTTAATAGATCCGACGGTTCTTTCCGCTCTGATTTCTTTTTCGTAGTTTTTAAGATTCAAATCTTTCTTGGCCGGAGGAACAAGAAGTTCTAAAATAACTTTGTATTTTCTTTTTTGGCAGAAGTCATTGATTTGAGAAAGAACTTTTAACTGCTTTTGATTGTCTGCTTTATTTAAAGGATTGTATCTGATTAATATTTTTACAAAATCAGGATTGAATTTATCAATATGTTCTTCAAAGTTTTTTGGATAATTGAGTTTTAGTGTTTTTTCGCCGCTTTTTTCAACCGGTAAGCAGGTAATTATCTTTTTTTCCTTAGCTTCTTTTAAAATATCTTCACCGTATTCTTCGTCAACAAGAATACCGAATGATTTTTCTTTATTAGTAGTTAAAAGAAAACCGTCAAAGATTATTTTTTTGAGTTCTTTAACTGTCTCAATCTGTTTTTTGTCGGGTTTTGCTGATAAACAGAGAATATCCCTTAAAAAAGACGAGCGGTGGTCGAATGGCAATATCAATAATTCTTGTTTCATATTTTTATTTAATATACCATTTTAATCATTTCCTCTCAAGGTTTTTTGTGATATAATTGGGCCATGAAAGGGAAAATACTATTAATCATTTTTGTCGCGCTTTTTTTGTTTTGCGCGAGTCAGGTTTTTAAGCCTGAAGCTGCTCCAGCCAGCTTATCTTCAACGGTTGAGACCCCAAAACAGGTAGAATATAAGCCAATAAAGCTTTTATTTGTCGGAGATATGATGTTTGACCGGGGAGTCGAGAGATTGATGCAGAAATCATCATTCATCTATCCATTAGAGCTAATTAAGGACTTTTTAAACAGTTTTGATTTTGTGGCGGGAAACCTGGAAGGACCAATTAATGAGAAGCCGAAAGATTTTCCCGACAGTTCACTGAAATTTTCTTTTGACAAAAAAAGCATTGAATCCCTAAAAGCGGGTAATTTTTCTTTAGTTTCTTTGGCCAACAATCATACTCTTAATATGGATTGGGAGGGATTTGATGAAACAAAGAATATCTTAACAGAGAACGAAATTGCTTTTGCGGGCGAGCCGATAGATTGTGATTCCGATTATGTTTATCAAAAGGACGGTATTACTTATTATGCAATCAATGTTACTTTTCCCGACAACTGCTCGAATAAAGAAATAGCGAACCAGATTGAAGATATTAAATTTTATAACCCGGAAACATTTTTAATCATTTTAATCCATTGGGGAACGGAATATAAAACGGTTAATTCTGAAGGACAGGAAACCTTAGCTCATCTAATGATTGATTCGGGAGCGGATTTGATTATTGGCGGACATCCTCACGTTGTTCAAAATATTGAGCAATATAATAATAAAATGATTTTTTATTCTTTAGGTAATTTTATCTTTGATCAGTATTTTTCCAAAGATACTCAGGAAGGATTGGGATTGGGAATAGAAGTGTATAAGGATAAAAAAGTTTATTCTCTCTATCCGGTAGTGAATAAATCATCTCAGGCCAAATTAATGATTGACCCGGGGAAAACAGATTTTCTTAATTCATTGGCTGAAAGATCAAGCGAAGAATTAAAAGAAAGCATTAAGAGTGGAAAAATAGAAATAAAAAATTAATCAATATGAATAAAAAAATTTGGATAGTCGCTTTAATAGTATTCTTTGTTACAGTTTTTTGTTTCTATAAAGGATTTGAAATTAAAACTCCCAATCTTCCCGGATTAAATATTTTAGATTCGGCTTCTAAGAATTGTACGGACAAAGGAGGAACTATTAAGGCAGAACAAAGGGGTGATGGAAAAGACTATGATATCTGTTTTTTTGAAGACAACAGACAATGCGAAGCCAATTCTTTATTAGACGGTGACTGCCCAGTTGGAGGGTTTAAGGTAACCGGATATATTACCAAAGCTGCCGTATATTGTGCGATATTGGGAGGAAAATACGTTAATACCGGAATGAATAATGACCAGGAGGATGGTAATTGTTCGTTTTTTAACGGAAACGTTTGTAATGTCTGGGATCTGTATAACGGAAAATGCGAAAAAGGAGTAATTAACGCCATTGTTTACGAAAACGATGAATTCGGTTTTTCCTTGAGAATACCCAGAGATTGGGAAAATAAATACCAGGTAAAAAGAGAAGACGGTGAAAACGGAATCAGGTATGTTTCTTTTTACAGTGGCGAGCCTAATCTTTTTAAAATATCAGTAGTACCTTATTCTTTCTGGGAGAAGCAGGACAAAAAAGTGGGAGAATATTTAGGAAGAAACAATGCCGATGTTTTTGTTTTTATGTATTCAACTGACCCGGCCAGAAGCGATAAACAGTGGGGAGCAGAATATTTAAAGATGGTTAGCAGAGTAGAAGACATTAAAAATACTTTTAAGATTATTAAACCGTATATCTTTTTAGAGAGTCAAAAAGAATCGGGCAATAATTACAGTATTGAAATCATGTATCCCTATGTCGGAGCAATTGAAAACGGACAGATTAATATTGAGATAAGTAATTTTGTCGAAAAGATAGTTTCTTCTTTCAAAGAAAGGATAAGTGCGGCTGATGCCTGGAACGGAGAAAATACATTAAAGATATTTTATGACCCGTATGAAATCAATAAAGATTTTGTAAGTATCAGGTTTGAGATTTCTGAGTTTACCGGCGGTACTCACGAGATGGGTTCTTCACAGAGTTTTAATTACGATTTAAAAAACAATAAGATAATCAATCTTTCTGATATTTTTGATTCCAGTAAGAATTATGTGAATGTTATTTCTGATAAAACCATTCAGTATTTATTAAAATTAAACAGCGAGAATGAGTTTAGTGATGAAGAATGGATAAAAGAAGGAGCGGGACCCAAAGAAGAGAATTACAAAACATTTACTTTTAATAGGAATACAATTGTTTTCTACTTTGATCCTTATGTTGTTGCTGCCTATGTTGCCGGAAGACAGGATGTTATCTTTTCGTTCAAGACATTAAAGGATATTTTAAAGAGCGAAGCGGTTACTAATTTTAGCTTAAGCAATTAAAATACTTTGTTTATTGTGTCAATGTTGTGTAAAAAATAGAAAGGAAATATAATTAAACCACTAATCATAATCATAGAAATATGAATAAAAAAACTAAACAAGTTATTTTTTTCTTTGTTTTTATAGCCTTAACTCTATTGGTTGGATATTTTTCATCTAAATTAACAGGAATTTCAATGTCTAGCGCTTATTTAGATATAAGCAATAAGCCAATATTTTCTCCTCCAGCTTGGATATTCGCTCCGGTTTGGACAATTTTATATATCTTAATGGGAATATCGGCTTTCTTGGTGTGGAAATTAAAAGATCAAAAAGATGTTAAAAAACCTTTGATTTTCTTTTTCATCCAATTAGTTCTTAATTTCTTGTGGTCAATCATTTTCTTTGGATTAGGACAACATTTATGGGCTTTCGTTGAAATTGTTATTTTATTGATAATGATAATCGTGACAACCGTATCTTTCAGTAAGGTTTCAAAAGTATCAGCCTATCTTCTTATTCCTTATATCTTATGGGTCAGCTTTGCATCAATACTTAATTTGGTAATAGCTTTAAAATAAACAGTGAAAGATTTAATAATAGAAAAACTAAAAGAATCGGGATTGAAGGGCCGCGGAGGCGGAGGTTTTCCGGTTGGATTAAAGTGGGAGTTAGCCAAGAAAGCCAAAGGAAATGTTAAGTATGTTATTTGCAATGCTTCAGAAGGAGAGCCGAATGTTTTTAAGGATGGATATATTTTAAGAAATTATTTAAACGATGTTATTGAAGGAATCAGTATCGCGATGAAAACAATTTCCGCCGAGACCGGATATATTTATATCAATAGCGATTACTATAATGAAATGAAGGAAAGCATTGAAACGGCAATCGGTCAAAGGAAGATAATTATTTTCGAGAAGACGGCCAAGTATATCGGAGGAGAAGAAACGGCTATTTGTGAAACAATTGAAGGAAATAGAACCGAGCCGAGGAAGAAGCCTCCTTTTTTAACTGACAGCGGATTATTCAATTGTCCGACATTAATGAACAATGTTGAAACATTTTATTATGTTTCTAAGATTGCTCAGGGTAAACATGACAAAAAAAGATTTTATTCTGTTAATGGTGATGTGGAAAATCCCGGAATCTATGAGCTTCCGGAAGAGATGACGATATTTGAAGTTTTGAAAAAGACCGGCAATTATCCGTCATTTGATTTTTTTGCCCAGATCGGAGGAGGAGCATCAGGAGAAATAATGATTATGGAAGAATTGAACAAGCCTGTTGCCGGTGCCGGCTCAATCACGATTTACAACAAGAAAAAAACAAACGTTTTTGCTTTAATGGAAAGATGGGCTGAATTCTTTCATTATGGCAATTGTGATAAATGCGTCCCTTGCCGAGAAGGAGCTTACAGGCTTTACGAAATGATTAAAACGAAAAAACTTGATTACGATGTTTTAGATGAATTGTTTTTAAGTCTTCGAGAGTCTAGTTTTTGTGCTCTAGGAAGAGGAATTCCCGTTCCTTTTATATCTTTAATTGAGAAAGTTATTAAAAATGAAAAATATTAAATTTAAAATTGATAATAAGGAGGTGATTGGAGAAGCGGGAGAAACCGTTCTTCAGGTGGCAAGAAGGAATAATATTAGAATTCCTGCAGCTTGCTATCATTCCGACTTAAAGCCGAAAAGCAGCTGTCGGTTGTGTTTGGTTTCAATTAAAGATAGGAAAGGATTACATACTTCTTGTTCCGTTGAGATAGAACCGGGAATGGAAGTTACCACTGATTCTCCGGAAATAAAAAAAATCAGGAAAACAAATTTAGAACTTCTTTTTTCTCAGCATATTGAACAGTGTTCTACTTGTGTCAGAAGTTATCATTGTAGGCTTCTTTCTTTAGCTAAAGAATGTGGAATAAAAATAACCAGATTTGAAGACAGAAAGAAGTTTTTCCCGAAGTATCAATTCGGACCGTCAATCATCTTTGATTCTTCAAAGTGTATTGATTGTCATAATTGCGTTGAGATGTGCGATAAACAGGGAGTCGGATTCTTGAAAGTGGAAGAGAATGATTTCTTTTGGGAAGTTGCTCCGTCAAAAGAAGAGAACAAAGATTGTATTTATTGCGGTCAATGTTTGGTTCATTGCCCGAGCGGAGCTTTTGAAGAGGTTGATGCGATTGATAATGTTGAAAAAGCTTTGGCGGACAAAAACAAATACGTTGTCTTCCAATTTGCTCCCTCAATCAGAAGCAGTTTAGGAGAAGAATTCGGAATGGACTACGGTACAGTTGTTACCGGTCAAATGATAGCCGGGATAAGGAAGTTGGGAGCGAATAAGGTTTTTGATGTTTCGGTCGGAGCCGATGTCACCACAATTGAAGAAGGCGGAGAGTTGATTGAAAGACTGACCAAGCAAGAAGGATTGCCGATGTTTACTTCTTGCTGTCCTTCATGGGTTAAATTCGTTGAATTCAATTATCCTGAATTTATGAAGAATCTGACAACCGTCAGATCGCCGCAAATAATCTTGGGCGGATTAACCAAAACCTATTTAGCAACTAAAGAGAAAATTAATCCTAAAAAAATAGTAGTTGTTTCGGTGATGCCTTGTACTTCAAAGAAATACGAAGCAACGAGAGAGGAATTATATGTTGATGGCATGAAGCCGATAGATTACGTTTTAACAACTAGAGAATTAAGCCGATTGCTAAAGAAGAATCAAATAGATATTAGTGAACTGAAAGAAGAGGAGCCGGATGCTCCTTGGGACAAATATACCGGGGCCGGTGTTATTTACGGGGCAACCGGAGGGGTAACCGAATCAGCTTTGCGTACTGTATACGAAAAAGTAACCGGAAAGAAATTAAAGAATATTGATTTCAAGGAAATCAGGGGAATGCAGGAATGCAAAGAAGCAAAAATTAAGATTGGAAATATTGTTGTTAAGATAGCGATTGTTAATGGTTTAGGAAATGCTAAAAAGTTATTGGAGAAATTAAAAGATGATCCTAAGCTATATGATTACGTTGAAGTAATGAGTTGTTCCGGCGGTTGTATTGGTGGCGGTGGACAGCCGATGCCGACTGATAAGGAGATAAGAAGAAAGAGAGCGGAAGCTTTGTATAGCGTCGATAAGAAGTGGGGAATAAGAATGGCTCACGAAAGCCCGGTGGTAGAACTTCTTTATAAAGAATTCTTCAAAGACAAGAAGACTATTCATAAGATATGCCACACTCATTATTCTAAAAAAGAGAAAGACAAGATTAAAATAATAAAAGAGAAATAAAATGGAACAAGTATTATCGTTAGACAAAAGAATCGTATTATCTTTGGCCCAATTCATCGCTCTACTACTTATTGTTTGTTTGGCGCCAATGATAAACAATCAAATAATAACCGGAACAATCGTTAATGCTTCGTTATTAATCGGAGTTGTTTTGTTGGGAATGAGAGGAGCGGTTTTGCTTTCTTTCTTGCCCAGTTTAATTTCTTTAATGGCCGGTTCTTTGGCGATGGTTATGGCACCGATGGTTCCTTTCATTATTATCGGAAATGTTTCTTTGATTTACATTTTTAATTTATTAAGAAAGAAGAACTTTTTCTTGGGTTTAATTCCAGCTGCTTTAGTTAAGTTTTCATTTTTGTTCTTGGTAAGCAACTTCTTAATCAGTTTCTTTATCAAACAACCCGTGGCTGATAAGATAGCCGTGATGATGAGCTATCCGCAACTAATTACTGCCTTACTTGGAGGAATTGTTGCTTATCTTATCATCGGTATAAAATATAAAAATAATAATTAATAAAAATATGACATTTCAAGAATATCAGGAAGAAGCAAGAAAGACTGCTATTTATCCAAACAAAGATAATAATTTTATTTATCCGACCTTAGGATTAGCCGGAGAAGCTGGAGAAGTAGCGGAAAAGATAAAGAAAGTTATCAGAGACGGCAACGGAATTGTTTCTGAAGAAAAGAAAGAAGAAATAACTAAGGAGTTGGGAGATGTTTTATGGTATGTTGCTAATTTGGCTAAAGAATTGGGAATTACTTTGGAAGATGTTGCTCAGAAGAATCTTTTAAAATTACAATCAAGACAACAGAGAAACGAGCTTCATGGCAGTGGAGATAACAGATAATATGGCTTTAACATTAATAATCGGCCCAATGAAAAGCGGAAAGTCTCTGGAAATGATCAGTCATTTTAATCATTTACAGTATACCAATATTCCTTTTCAGGTTTATCAGCCGATTAAAGATGTGAGAAATGAAAATGTCTGGTCAAGAACCGGATTGTCGATTGATTGCAAGAAGATAGCTTCTCTTAATGAAATCCTTAAAGAAGAATTTAAAATTGTGGGAATAGACGAGGTTCATATGTTTGATGAAGAAGACGTTGGAGCAATTAAAGAATTATTGAATAGAGGAGTGAAAGTATTTGTTTCGGGATTGGATATGGATTATAAGGGGGAAATGTTCGGAATAATCAAAAAGCTTATGGAGCTGGGACCGGGAGAGGTTAAGTTTAAAAAAGCGGTTTGTGAGATTTGCAAAGAACCGAATGCCGTTTATACTCCGGTCTTCAAAGATGGTAAGATAATAATGTCCGGTCTTCCTTCAGTGATTCCCGAAGACGGAACTTATACCTACGTTCCGGTCTGTCGAAAATGTTTTCATGATATAAGAAATAATTAATAAAAAATATGGAAAACAAATCAAAATTCTTTGTCGTCAATATCGTAGACAATTATGTCAAAGAGGTGAGTGGGAATTGGTGGCTGGTCTTTTTAAACGGCTTGGTTGCCATTGCTCTTGGTCTTAGCTTTATCGCTTGGCCAGTAGAAGCATTAAAGATATTCGCTTATTTTGTCGGAGTGATTATCGTTCTTTTCGGACTACAATACATCAAATTGAGTTTTAAGGTTAAGGGAATTAAAAATAAATACGAGAAAGTGAAAGAAGATATTAAATCAAAGTTTGAATAATATGCCATCTTACCAGATAATAAAGTTTAATGGAGAGAAGGAAAACTTTTCTGCCAAAAAAGTATATTATTCTGCAATTAAAGCAGGGGCTCCTGCTTTTTTAGCCAAAAATATTTCAAAAGAAATAGAAGCCGAGGTTTACGATGGAATGAAAACATCGGAAATATTTAAAAAAGTTAAGGACAAGTTAAAAAAAGAGAATTTAAAATTATCCTTAAGATTCAGCTTGAAGGAAGGAATGAGAAAGTTGGGACCGGCCGGCTTTGTCTTCGAAGATTTTACCAGAAGGGTTCTTTCTCGTTCGGGAATGAAAGTTAAAGGAGCAAGAATTTTGTCCGGACGATGCTGCAGTTACGAAGTAGATTTCTTAGCCGAGAAAGAGGGAATAACATATATCGGAGAATGTAAGTATAGAAACAGCGCCGGAGACAAAATTGATGTTAATGTCTGCTTAAAAGAGTTTGCAATCTTGGATGATGTAAAAAACAGCAAAGCTTTTAACGATAATCTTAATTCTTTGATTGTGACTAATTCTAAGTTTACCGATCAGGCGATAAAATACTCAACCTGCAAGGGGACGAGGTTACTGGGATGGAATTATCCTCAAAATGAAGGATTGGAAGATATAATTGATAACAATAAATTATATCCCGTTACCATTCTTCCTTCATTTAGAGGTTATCAAGCTGAGATATTAAAAAATCAAGGAATCATGTTGGTTGAAGAGATTTTAAGCCTTGATATTGATAAATTCTCTAAAAGGGTTAATATACCAAGGAAACAGTTGGAAAGTTTAAAAAGAGAAGCCATAGCCCTATTAAAATAAAATGTCATTACATATCGGAATCGTCGGTTTTCCTAATGTTGGAAAATCAACCCTATTCCAGTTAATTACAAAAAAACAAGTGGATATTGCCAATTATCCTTTTTGCACTATCGACCCGAATGTCGGTGTTGTTGCCGTTCCCGATATCAGAGTTGATAAATTGGCTGAATTAACTCATTCGGCCAAAAAGATATACACCACGATAGAGTTTGTTGATATTGCCGGATTGGTTGAAGGAGCCAGCAAGGGAGAAGGTTTGGGAAACAAGTTTTTAGCCAATATCAGAGAAGTCGATGCCATTGTTTACGTTCTCCGCTGTTTTAAGAATGAAAATATTGTTAATACCCGTCCCAACATCGATGTCTTGAAAGACAAAGAGATATTGGATATGGAAATGATATTAAAAGACATGGAAACCGTTGAGAAGAGATTGTCTTCTTTAGAAAGAGAAGTTAAATCGGGAGACAAGAAAGCATTAAAGGAATTGGAAGTATTGAAAAAAGTTGAAGCTTTATTGAAGGAAGGAAAAATGCCTTCTGATTCTGATTGGGACGAAGAAGAAAATAAGGTAATTAAAAGTTATCAGTTATTATCATCAAAACCTCGTTTGTATTTATTGAATGGAGAAGAGAAAGATATTACTGCCGATGTTTTAGAGGTGTTCAAGAAAAATAACTGGAGATATATCTTTATGGATGTTTTAACTGAATCGGAAAGCGGAGACATGACGGCTGAAGAAAGAGAGTCTTTCGGTCTTTCTCCGGAACCAAAGATGAATGAATTGATTAAGGAATCATACAGTCTTTTAGGTTTAATTACATTTTTAACAACCGGAGCTGATGAAACCAGAGCCTGGACAATACACAAGGGAGACAAAGCTCCTAAAGCCGGTGGCGCAATCCATACCGACTTTGAAGAAACATTTATCAAGGCAGAGGTGATTAATTGGGAGAAGCTGATTGAGTGCGGTGGTTTTTCTGCGGCCAGAGATAAGGGAATGATTAGAACTGAAGGAAAAGAATACGTGGTTCAAGACGGAGACGTTATTGAAATTAAAAGCGGAAAATAATATGGAAAAAGATTTAAAAAAATATGATGTGGCTGTAATTGGAGGAGGACCGGCCGGAATGATGGCGGCGATTAAGGCCGGAGAATCTGGAGCCAAGGTTGTTTTAATTGAAAAGAATGAAAAGATTGGTATCAAGCTTTTAATGACCGGAGGAGGAAGATGTAATTTAACTCACGTTGAAAAGAATATCCGTGAGTTTTGCGGTAAATTTGGAAAAGAAGGGGATTTTCTTTTATCTCCTTTTTCTGTTTTTGGAACAAAAGAAACAATGGAATTTTTTGAGAATAACGGAGTGGAATTGAAAAACGAAAAAGGTAAGGTGTTTCCGGCTTCAGAAAAAGCCAAAGATATTTTAAATGTTTTGGTTTCTTTATTGAAGAAATACAAAGTGGAAGTTTTGTTTTCTTCTGAAGTCAGGGAGATTAATAAGAAAGGCAAATCAGTTTCTTCCGTTTCTTTAATGAACGGGAAAGAGATTGAAGCTTCACAATATATTCTTTCTTCGGGAGGAAGGTCTTATCCCACTACCGGATCAACCGGTGACAGCTTTATCTGGGCTAAGAGGCTGGGACACGATATTGTTGATACAAAGCCGGCCTTAACTCCGATTGAGACCAAAGAACAGTGGACAAAGACTCTTCAGGGTATTTCCTTAGACGATGTTTCTGTTTCTTTATTTTGCAATCAAAAAGTTGAAGCTCAAGGCAGAGGAGAAATATTGTTTACTCATTTTGGCTTCAGTGGACCGTTAATTTTAGACATGAGTAGAACTATTGGTGATCTATTGGAAAAAGGAAAAGTGAAAATGACTATTGATTTGTTTCCCGGTAAAAACACTGAACAGTTGGATAAGTTTATGTTGTCTGTATTTAATAAAAATAGAAAAAAGCATATTCTTAAATTTTTAAATGATTTTTTCCCGGAAAAGCTATCTGCTTTTATTCTTAATTTTAGTAGTATTCCTTCTGACAGAAAGAGCAATGATATTACTAAAGAAGAAAGAATGAGATTAATTCGTTTTTTGAAGAAGATTGAAGTTAATGTTGTCGGTCTGCTTGGTTTTGATAAAGCGATGGCAACTCACGGTGGAGTTTCTTTAAAAACGATAGATTCAAAGACAATGAAGTCTAAATTAATCAATAATTTGTATTTTGCCGGAGAAGCAATTAATCTTGATGGTCCTTGCGGAGGATATAACTTACAAATGTGCTGGACTACAGGATATGTGGCTGGGCAGAATGCAGCAAGTAGTGTAAAATAATATCATGATTAATTTCGAGAAAATATCTAAAAATATTTTTTGCCTATTCGTTTTTTTCTTCCCGTTTTTTTTCATCCCTCAGGTGAATGTTTCTCAAGTTTTAAATGAAAAAGCTTTTCTTTTGATTTTTGCTTTTATTATTTTCCTTCTTCAGTTATTAAATATCTTTTTTGAAAAAAAGATAGTCTTTAGAGATAGTCCATTACAGAGAATAATGGGCTTTTTGATGGTTTCTCTTTTGTTATCTTCATTGTTCTCTAAAAATATGTTTTTAAGCTTTTGGGGCCGTCCTTTCCAGGCCGATGCTCTAATTGTCTTTCTCGCTTGCTTTATCGTCTTTTACTTGGCGAGCACCATTAAAAGAAGAGGTATTTTAAAGATTTTAGAATACTTTGTTGCCGGTTCGGCTGTTTTATCAATCCTTTATCTTGTTAAGAAGTTTACCGGAACCAGTCCGGCTGTTTTTGATAGTATTTCCGGAACAGCCATTATTATCTCAATGGCTTTTGTCATTTTAATATCTTTTGTCTTTAATAATCTTGAATACTTCAGGAAAGGAAAGTCATATAATATGGTTAGAGTGGCTTCAATGGGGACGTTTTTTGTTCTGCTTTTAGTTTCTTTAATTTTGATAGATTTTAAGCTTTCCTGGTTTTTTGTTTCTATCGGAACATTCTTTGTTTTCTGGAGAAGTATGTTGGAAAGCAATTTCATAATAAAAAGAAAGAAAACAATTCTTTCAGCTTCTTTGCTTTTCTTATTTTTAATTTTATTCTTCTTGCCCATTCCTTTTGCCGACAAAGTTAATGAATCAAGACTTTCTTATGAATCAAGCTGGAATATTGCGGAGAAAAGCCTGACAGAAAGTTTTAAGAATTTCTTTATCGGTTCCGGATTATCAACTTATTCTTATCAGTTTTCGCTGTATAAGGATAAAAGCTTTAATGCCGTTGATTCTTCTTTGATTTTCAAGGAAGGGTCAATTCCTCTTTTGACATTCTTTGTCACCGGAGGATTATTGGTAGTCTTTTCATTCCTGTTTTTAATTGCTTTCTTTTGCTATCAGGGATTCACTTATTTTTTGAAGTTTAAAAAAGAGAAAAAGAATACTCCGGTAAATGTTCTGGATTTATTGTTTCCGACGGTTTTTTGTCTTACTCTTTTAATGTTCTTTTATCGAATTGATATCAGCTCTCTTTTCTTGCTGTTCTTTGCTTTGGGTCTTTGGGATGGACAACAGAAAGGAGAAGAAAGAATTATCGATATTCCTTCTCCCAAAGCCGGCAAGATTATTCTTTCTCTTATCTTTATCGGATGGGCTATTGTTGTCTTTAATTTTATAAATTACTATCGAGCTGAAATTCATTATCAGAAATCGATAAGTAATTTTAATAATCAGGGAGCAATCAGCGAATCGATTTCAGAAATGGAAAAAGCTTCCAGTATCTGGAAGTCAGGCGATTATTACGTTGGTTTATCTCAATTGTATTTAATAAAGGCTAGTGAAGATTTTGAAGAAAAGTGGACAACCAAACAGAAGAAGGAAGAGCAGAAGCAGATTGTTAAAGATGGAGCGGCAAAAGCCGAGGTTTCGGCAAAAGTTGCTTGTGGATCGGATAAAAATAATTTCCAATCCTGGCAGAACTTAGGTTTGGTTTACGAAAATACTAATTTCTTAGTTGAAGACAGAACCGAAGAAGCAATCGTTGCTTACGAGAAAGCTAAAGCTTTGGCTCCTCAGAATTATGATATATATGTTGCTATCGCCAGATTATTGGAGGAGGATAAAAAATACGATGAAGCTTTGGCAGAATATAAGAAAGCTTTTGATCTAAATCCTTTGGACGAGACTGTGGTTGAGAAGATAAATGAGCTGCAGTAATTTGTGATATAATTAAAACATGGACATCTTTACTGAATTAAAAAACGAATTCCCGCGATTAGAAAAGGATATTCCTCTTAAGGATTATTCTACTTTTAAAATTGGGGGCAAGGCTAAATATTTTTTAAGAACCTCCGACAAAAAAGAATTGAAGAAGATAATCGAAAGAGTAAACAAAGAAAATATTCCTTTCTTGGTTATCGGTGGTGGAAGTAATGTTTTGTTTTCCGATAATGGATTTGACGGATTGATTATTGTTTATCGAGCGGAGAATTTATTAAAAGAAAAATTTAATATAGAAAAGAGGGAAGACGGGGAAGAGGTTATTGTTAAAGTTGATGCATCAATTCCTTTGTTTTTGCTTATCTCTGAAACGAAGAATTTATCCGGATTGGAATGGGGGATTGGAATACCGGGAACACTCGGCGGAGCAATTAACGGAAATGCCGGAGCTTTTAATGAATCTATTTCTAATTCAGTTGAAAGCGTTGATGTCTTAGATATTTCTTCTGATGGTGTCTCGGAAAAGAAAATGAAAAACAAAGAATGTCTTTTTGGATACAGAACGAGTATCTTTAAGAACAACAGTAATTTGTTGATTGTTTCAGCCGAATTAAGGCTATTAAAAGACAAAGAAGATGAGGTTCTAGAAAGGATAAGCGATAATTTGAATAAGAGAATAGCAAAGCAGCCGAAAGGATTTTCTGCTGGTTCTGTTTTTAAAAATTATCATGGTAAATTAGAAGAAAGTGTTATCAAGAATTATCCGCAATTAAAATCTTTTAATGAGAAAGGAATTATTCCGGTTGGATTATTAATTGAGTTGTGCGAATTAAAAGGAAAACAAATTGGTGATGCAAAAATTTCTGATGAGCACGCAAATTTTATCGTCAATTTAAAAAATGCTACATCATCTGATGTGATGAGTTTGATAAATTTAATTAAAAAATCAGTGAAAGAAAAATTTTTAATCGATCTAAGTGAAGAAATTAAATTTTTTTAGTGTTTTGCTATTGACAAATTTTTTAATAAAGAGGAAAATATAATTAGTAGATAATTTTTTGAGTAATGAAAAAGGTCGACTAATTAAAAATCAAACTTTTTCTAAATAAAATGGCTACAAAAAAGAAAGCTGCAAAAAAGAAAGTTGCAAAGAAGGTTGCTAAAAAGAAACCTGCAAAAAAAGCAGCAAAAAAGAAGACCGCTAAGAAAAGAAAATAAATTTTCTCTAAGACAACTCACTGTGAGTTGTTTTAGTTATAAAATCTTTTTTAATATGAATGTAAAAATAAAAGGGACTAACGTTGAATTAACAGATTTTTTATTTAAATTAGTTAATGAGAAAGTTGAGAGGTTTGAAAAACTACTTCCAGATAATCCAGATTTAATTGTTGAGGTTGAATTAGAAAAAACAACTAGACATCATCAGAAGGGAGATTTATTCCGTGCAGAAGTTCAAGTGGAGGTTCCCGGCGGAAAGATGTTAAGAGCTGTTTCCGAGAAAGAAGATTTTCGCACAGCTTTAACCGAAGTTAGAGATGAGATAGAGGTTCAGATAAAAAGACATAAAGATAAGATATCTTTAGAACAAAGAAGAAAAATCAAAGAATAAAAAAAGAGCACCTATTTGGGTGCTTTTTTAAATGGAGGATATTCGTATCCGGGCCATTCAGTTATTTTTGTGATGACGTGGGCGAACAGTTTTTTGCTTCCTATTTCTAGGATTGGGATACTGCCGTCGTGGCCAATCAGTTTGATGGTGGAGGTTTCCGTTGTCTGAATCGGTTCAGGCTCTTTTTTAAATAAGCTGAGGAAGCGATTCGAAAGATCGTTTTTCATGAATGTCCTGACAAAGACCCTTTGTCCGAACAGTTCATCAAGATTTTCAACCTTCTGTACGTTTTCACCCCATATTTCTATGTGGTCGATATTGTAGCAGCGGGGTTCTATCACCCAATGAATAATCCCTTTTTTGGGATATTTTTCTTTTCTGCAAGATCCTTGTCCATCAGATATTGCCATTATATGACTCCTTTTAGGTACTATCTCCATTTACGGATTGTTTGTTTATTAACATGTTTTTATGTGTTGGTAAAGTCTTTGACGTTTTATCTTTCTTAATATAGTATGGAATGGTATAATAATTAAAACATATGGCATTTCTAGAAAGCCTTTTTGGCAACGCAAACACTAAATACGCAAACGGTTTAAAACCAATAATCAATCAAATCAATGCTTTGGAAGCCGGGATTTCGGCTTTAAGCGCCGAAGAGATTAAAGTTAAAATACAGGATATTAAGAAAAGAATAACTGATGGAGCAACTCTGGATGATGTTTTACCTGAGGTTTTCGCTTTGGTCAGGGAAGCCGGTAAAAGAACATTAAATCAAAGGCATTTTGATTGTCAGTTAATCGGAGGAATGGCTCTTCATCAAGGTAAGATTGCCGAGATGAGAACTGGAGAAGGAAAGACATTAACTGCCACCTTGCCCTTGGTCTTAAACGCTCTTTCGGGCAAAGGATGTCATTTGGTTACTGTTAATGATTATCTATCAAGAAGAGATGCTGTTTGGATGGGTCAGATTTATAATTTTCTTGGTTTAACTGTTGGTTGTATTAATCACGACCAGTCTTTTGTTTACGATCCTTCTTTTAAAAAAGATGAAGAAGAAAAGGATAAGGTCAGAGATGAGTTGGGAGGATTTTTGGTAGTTGAAGATTTCTTAAAGCCTTGTACTAGAAAAGAAGCCTATGACTGCGATATTACTTACGGAACAAATAATGAATATGGTTTCGATTATCTGAAGGACAACATGGTCTACGATTTGAAACAGAGAATGCAAAGAGGATATAACTATGCGATTGTTGATGAGGTGGATTCCATCTTAATCGATGAAGCCAGAACACCTTTGATTATTTCTGCTCCTGATGAAGAGGGTTCAAAATGGTATACAGAGTTTTCAAAGATTATCCCCAGACTGAATAAAGAAGATGATTACGAAGTTGATGAGAAATTGAGAGCCGTTACTTTGACAGAAAAAGGAATTGATAAGATTGAAGCGATTTTGAATGTTGGTAATATTTATGATGAAAGAGGAATAAAATACCTTCATCACATGGAGCAGGCTCTTAAAGCCGAAATACTTTTCAAGAAGGATAAAGATTACGTGGTCAAGAACGGTGAAATTATTATCGTTGATGAATTTACCGGCCGAATGATGCCGGGAAGAAGATGGTCCGGTGGCTTGCACCAGGCAATCGAAGCTAAAGAAGGAGTGAGGATTATGCCCGAATCGATAACTTTGGCTTCAATCACTTTCCAGAATTATTTTAGGATGTATAAGAAGTTGTCCGGAATGACGGGAACAGCTGAAACTTCAGCTGAAGAGTTTGATAAGGTATATCATTTGGATGTAGTTGTTATCCCAACTAACAGAAATATTGTTAGAAAAGATTTGGGAGACAAGGTTTATAAAACAGAAGAAGCTAAATTTAGAGCTGTGGCCGAAGAAGTTAAAGAGAAATACAAGACAGGTCAGCCGGTTTTAGTTGGAACAACTTCAATTGAGAAAAACGAATATTTAAGCAAATTATTATCAAGAGAAGGTGTTCCACACAAAGTTTTAAATGCTAAGCATCATGAAGAAGAAGGTGAAATCATTGCTCAAGCCGGAAAGAGATATGGAGTGACTATTGCGACCAATATGGCCGGTCGTGGAGTTGATATATATTTGGGAGGAAAACCGTCAACACCGGAAGAAAACGAAGAAGTTAAGAAATTAGGCGGGTTGCATGTTATCGGAACCGAAAGACATGAAGCCAGAAGAATTGATAATCAATTAAGAGGAAGAGCCGGAAGACAGGGAGACCCGGGAACAACTCAGTTCTTTGTTTCTTTGGACGATGATGTTATTAGAATCTTCGGAGGAGATAGAATCAAAGCTTTGATGGAAAGATTTAATATTCCTGAAGATACTCCGATTGAAAACGGAATGGTTAGTAAGAGTATTGAATCAGCCCAGGGAAAGATAGAGGGATTCAATTTTGATGCCAGAAAGCATATTTTGGAATATGATGACGTTTTGAATAAACAAAGAGAAACTATCTATTCAAAAAGAATCGAGATATTGGAGAAATCAGAAAAAGGAGAATTAAAAGAGATGGTTTTACCTTTACTCGAGAAATACAATTATTCCGAAGCAGATTATGAGAAAAAGGAAAAAGAAGTAGGAGTAGAAAATATGAGACAGATTGAAAAAGTAGCCAGTTTAAGAGTGATAGATAATCTTTGGATTGAGCACTTGGAAAACATGGATAGTTTAAAAGATTCAGTCAGATTGAGAGCCTATGGACAAAGAGATCCTTTAGTTGAATACAAGAAAGAAGGATACAAGATGTTTAAGGAATTATTAGAGAATTACGAGAGAATGCTGATAGAGAGCATTATGAGAGCATCAATCAAAGTAGAAAACACTCCCAATCAAATGCAGGCTGTTTCGGAGAATAGAGGAAACAGCGTTCCTAAATCAGAAATTGGCAGAAACGACCCTTGTCCTTGTGGTAGCGGGAAGAAGTATAAACATTGTTGTGGTAAGTAGAATTAATTAAAAATACCATGACAAAAAATTATCAATTCTTAAAAGACGAGCTTTCAAAAGTTGGTACATCAAAAACGAAAGAAGAAATGATATTTTTATGTTTTTTGTTGTCTAAAAAAGAAAATATAGAAAATATAGAAGAATTGACCGATTCTATATATAATCAATATTTATATATAAGAGCCGTAGATTTAGTATTTAGCAATAAGGAATTTATTTTAAGTATAGATAGAATTTTAAAAGGAAAAGATTCTGAAGAAGATAGATTATTCATATATTTCGGATTGATTTTAATAGGGTTTTTATTGTCTTTAATTTTTAAAAAACTTACAAAGGATAAAATTTTATTATTTAAAAAAGCTTTATCAATGTTCCTAGGTCGTATTTCAAAAGAATTAAATACAGAAAACCTAGCATATTTATTAGAGAAAGTAATAAGAGAGGAGTATCCTCATTATAAATATCCTTTTAAAATTGTTAATGATTTTTATTATAAAAATATCAAAAATGCCCATTCTATTATGGGTTCAATTTTACTGATAATGCCGAGAGTAAAAATGCTTAAAAAATCTTTAAAGCTTAAAGAAAAAAATGGGAAAAGCGTTGTTTTTAAAAAAATTGATTCAATATATGGTAATATATACAAGACAAGAAAAAGCTTAGAGAGTTATTGTAAATGTGATATAGATATTAATTATTTTATTGATATCCTTGTGCATAAAAATGAAAAGAACACTTTTTTGTTAATTGAAAAAGTTATAGAAGACTTAAATCATGTAGAAGGAAGAAGTTTTCATGAAACAATTATAGAAAAAATAAAAAAAGCTAAAGGAGAAATAAAAATTATTGATGATTATGCATTAAATAATTTTTCAGCTTTTACGGAAAGTGATGTAAATGATGATTCTGAATGGTCAAATAAAATATATTTAGTTTCAAAAAAAACTTTATCAATATTCGATGTAATTAATGAAGCAAAGAATCAAAACTGGAAAGTAAAAGTAGCAATGTTTGAGCTAAATAACTGGTTAAATGAAATTCATAAAATTATTAATAAATTTGAAATAGAGGATGATTGGGAATTAATAAAAGATTTAACCGATCAAGAAAATAATAAAATAGAATGGAAATCTACCTTCTATACATCAACTGAACATTTATTTACCAATGAAGAAAAAGAAAAGGAAAGAGAAAAAGAATTAATGGATATAGTTGCTACGACCATTTTAAGTATGATAAATACTGATGGCGGAAATATTTTAGTTGGTCTTATAGAAAATCCAGACAGAATAAGAAGGGATAATGTTAAAAAAAATACAATAATTAAGAAAGGGATTTCATTTTTTAATGTAGATCACGAATTTCTTATGAAAAATAAAAATATTGATTATGCTAAAAGAGAGCTTTTAGAGATACTTTACAATAAAACTGGATATAGTTCCGAAAAATTTAATCAATTATTTAGTATAAAAAAAATTGTAATTAAAGATGAAGAATATAATATATCAAATATATATTTAATAGAAGTAAATAAAGCTGACGATCCAATATTTTCTCGAGAAAAAAGAGGCGAAGGAACTTGGATAAGCATATTAAAAAGAGCTAATGGAAAAACAGTAAACGCCGATCCGAGAGACTATTTATAGTCACATATTTGACAAATCTTAAAGGTTATATTAATATTCTTCATGTAAACAAAAACCTCCTGCTCTGACGTATTATATACTACGGTATATATATACCAATAAAAACTAAGGTTTTTACTGGTGAATGTACGTTGGAGCAGGGGGTTTTATTATTCTCAAATTCTTGCTTAATTATTTCTATGGGTATAAAATAAATTTATGAAAATTATTCATAAAAATCAAACAGAAAAGTTTAAGAATGGAGATAATTGTACGGCAATAGAATATCCTATGGGAGACAAGGATATAAATGGAGCCATTGTTGAATTAACTGGCAGATATCCGACCAAAGGAAGAGTTGTAAATTTAGGCTGTAAAGAATTAGCATATATAATCAAGGGCTCTGGCAAGGTTGTTGTTGAAGATAAAGAAATTAATCTTGAAGAAGGCGATTTAGTTTTGATTGAAGCAGGAGAAAAGTATTTTTGGGATGGAAATTTAACGGTATTTCTTCCTTGTGCTCCGGCTTGGAATCCAGAACAATACAGAGAAGTAGAATAGTAATTAATTATATGGCCATAATTAAAAAGAAAATTCCTCCAGACTTCTACGACTTAGTTAATTCTAATAAAAAGAATTTTGAATTGAGATTGAATGAATTTGAAGTCAAAGAAGGAGATACGATTATTCTTGAAGAATGGGATCCTAAAATAAAAGAATACACCGGAAGAACAATAGAAAGAGAAGTTGGGTACGTTTTAAAATTCAAGTTGAACGATTTCGGACAAGAAGAATTGATAAAAGAAAAGGGATTGGTAGTATTTTCTTTGAAAAACAAGAAGATTGAATAAAAACAGTATAGTATGATATACTGTTTTTAGTTCACAAAAAGGAGCGTGAAATGTATGGGCTTAGATAATGGGTTTATAGATTTCATTTCCAAGTTTTCTTTATCACTCAAAGAAGGCTTAAAACAATTGCAAGAAGAACAACAAGGAAAGTTTGAAGCCAATTACTTTATGCGAAACGGAAAGTGTAGTGGCTGCTGCTTCTCTTGTCTTAATTCTCTTTGTAAATCTTTTGAAAAACCTGCTTTTTGTAGCAACTGTATGGTTGTAAGTTGTTACTATAATAGACGTTTCGAAGATTTGAATCATATGTGCAATCAGGAATGCCTTAATTGCAAGAATATCGGTTGCATCGATAATTTAAAATTCAATATCAAAGAGATCACTAAACATATATAATTTCAGTCCTTGCGGCTGTAATTTTTTTGACAAAAAATTAAATCTATTCTATATTAGTATATACGTAAAAAGCTTTCTGCTTCTTAGCAGATTTTTTAAATTATGGAAATAAGAAACATAGCCATTATCGCCCACGTAGACCACGGTAAAACAACACTAACAGATGCTTTAATGAAGCAGACCGGGGTAGCCGAAGAGGGCTTTACAATGGATACAAATGAATTGGAAAAAGAGAGAGGAATTACCATTTATTCAAAGAATGCCTCTGTCTTCTATAAAGATACCAAAATTAACATCGTGGATACTCCCGGACACGCTGATTTCGGCTCGGAAGTAGAACGTGTTTTGAGATCAATTGATTCTGTTTTATTGGTTGTTGATGCTCAGGAAGGTCCGATGCCTCAAACTAAATTCGTTTTAAAGAAATCATTGGAATTGGGCTTGAAGCCGATTGTGGTTATCAACAAGATTGATAAACCAGCGGCCAGACCGGAAGAAGTTAAAGAAATGGTTTTGGAACTATTTATGGATTTAGGAGCTAATGATGAACAGCTTGATTTCGAATATATCTATGCTATTGGCAGAGACGGAATAGCTAAAAAAGAATTAACAGATGAATCAAAAGACTTAACTCCGTTATTGGATTTAATCTTGGAAAAAGTTCCGGCTGCCTCTTCTGAAGAATTAACTGCTAAACCATTAAGAGCTCAGCCTTTTAATCTTGCTTATGATAATTTCTTGGGCAGATTGGCTGTATGCAGAGTTTATGAAGGAAAGATTAAGAAAGGAGACGAAGTATATGTTAAAGGAATTAAAGAAGAAACAAGAAAAGGAAAGATTATTAAAATATATACTTTCTACGGATTAGACAGAAGAGATTCTGAAGAAGCGATTGCCGGAGATGTTATTATGATTGCCGGTATCGCCGATATCTTTATCGGAGAAACTATTTGCAGCAATCCGGACCAGGAAGCATTACCGGTAATCAGCATTGATGAACCGACTATTTCCTTAAACTTTTTGGTTAATAATTCTCCTTTTGCCGGACGTGACGGAAAGTATGTCACCAACAGACAGATAAGAGAAAGATTGGAAAAAGAATTGGAAGTTAACGTCGGATTAAAGATCGATTTTTCTGCCACTGATTCCTACAAAGTATACGGCAGAGGAGAATTGCATATTGCCATTCTCTTGGAAAAGATGAGAAGAGAAGGATTTGAGTTACAGGTTTCTCAACCGCAGGTAATTATCAAAGAAGAAGAAGGAAAGAAGCTTGAACCTTTTGAAGAAGTTATTATTGATGTTCCCGATGAAATGTCCGGTGTGGTTATCGAAAAGCTTTCTAAAAGAAAGGGAATTATGACCGAAATGAGGCCGGAACAGGGACACACTAGGATTGTTTTTGAGATGCCAACCAGAGGTCTATTGGGATATAAGCCAGATTTCGTTATGGATACCCGCGGAGAGGGCATTTTAGCCAGCCGAGTGCTTGGTTTTAGGCCATATGCCGGTGAAATAGAGACCAGAAATACCGGTTCCATGACTTCCATGGTTACTGGTAAGTCTTCAGGATTCTCTCTATGGACTTTACAGGAAAGAGGAGTGATATATATTGGTCATGCTGAAGATGTTTACGAAGGAATGGTTATCGGAAATGTTTCTAAAGGAAATGATTTAGCGGTTAATCCGACTAAAGGAAAAGAGCTTTCAAATATGAGAGCTTCCGGTTCTGACGAAGCAATTAAATTAACTCCTCCGGTTAGAGTAACCTTGGAAGGTGGATTGAGTATTATGAAAGATGATGAATATCTAGAAATCACTCCCAATAATATTCGTTTGAGAAAACAGTATTTATCTGAAATCGAAAGAATCAGACAGAAGAGAAAAGAAAATAAGTAATTAAAAAAGAGACCATTGGGTCTCTTTTTGATTAATCGATAACGATAAAGTTAACTTCGTTTCCATGAGGGTCAAGCATCTGTGCCCATACTTTTTCAACCACTACATCGGGTAATATTTCTTTGATTACCGCTTCGGACTTTTTCATGTCTTCAATCTGTTTCTGTTTTTCTTCTTCAGGAGAATTAAATTTATAACAGTTGTTGTAAACTCCGCAATCACTGTGGTGAATGAGGACAACCTTTCTTGATTCGTGAAGATCGTGTGATAATTTTATTTGTCGCAGAAGATAATTTCTAAAAATTTCATTATCATCGGCAATTCCTTTGCCTGATCCGGCGACGGAAACAATATCGCATTTTCCGATACCGTATTTATCGGCGATGAACTTCATCGTTTCTCCGATTAATCTGAAATCAATACAATGAAAAATAATGGTTGGGCAAATGTGTTTGCTCATGTTTTTCCTCTTCGATTAATTTGTTTATAATAACTATATATCTTATTGCCGTTATTTTGGCAAGAAGGCTAAATACTTGTAAATAGTGTAGAAGTGAGAGGCGGTTCCTAAAAGAACAAGGATGTGGAATATTTCATGAAAGCCGAATCCTTTTGAAATGTTTGGCTTTTTCATTGCATAGATTACCGCTCCGACAAGATAAAAGATTCCACCGATTAAAAGCCAGATAACAGTTTGAAGGTTTGTTGCTTGAAATAAGGGATAAATAAAAAATATAATAATGGATCCCATCATCATATATAGTCCAGTTGCAAACCAGCGAGGAACTTTAGTCCAGAATGATTTAAAAAATACAGTTGATATTCCAGCTGCTGCTACGGTCCATATAGTTATTAGAATCAATATTCCCCAAAAACCTTTTAAGGCAATTAAGCAAAAAGGAGTATATGTTCCGGCAATCAGAATGTATATCATGGCGTGGTCTATTTTTCTAAAGACATCAACTTCCTCGGGAGAGTGTCCGAAGAGATGGTAAATAGCACTCGAGGTGTATAGGAAAAGCATACTTCCTCCGAAAATAAAAAAAGAGACTATTTTTGTTAAATCATTTTGTTGATAGGCGGAATAAAGAAGGAAAATGGTTCCGACTAAAGAAAGGATTGCTCCGATTAAGTGGCTTATTCCGCTGATTGGATCTTTGATTTTCATGTTGTTAATTTTATAGTTTTGTGATATATCAATGGTAGCATTTTTTATAATATTTTTCACTAGAGTACTAAAGGAGGTTAAAAATGATTGCAAAATTGTTATCACGATTAGGATGGAAAAGAGAGAAGACCTTAGCTGACCACATTGAAAGGCAGCTTAGGTGCTTTGATTATTCTCCTCAATTGGAAATCGTCAAAGTGGATCTTAATTACGGAAGACGAATTTATCTTTCTGACGGAAGGCACAGTTGTCCCAAGAATCCGACGATGTACGTTCTTAATACCCGTACAGAATCTTCACCGTGGTATGACGACGAAATAATGGCAATCATGGTTGCCATGAGATGGGTTCGTCGGAGAGCTCAAAGCGGAGACGATAAGCCGCAACCGTTTCCTTACATCATCGATCCGGGTGTTTATAAATGGATGGATTCACTGCTTTTCAATTCATGGGATGAATATGAAGCAGATGCTGAAGTTGTCGGAAGGATAGCAGCAGCAATGAAGTCATCGGGACGGTTTTCGACTAAAGAGATAGCCGAGATTGCGAGAATGCCTGCAGAGGAAATTCTGAAAAAAGTCGGATTGGAAATATTCCAATCACCAGTTTTTAACAAATAAGGATTAAACCTTATTTTTTTGTAAATTGACAAAATTAATAATAAGGATTAATTAATCATTAATAGTATTTTTACAAGAGGTTGTTGTTATGAACGTAGCCGAACAATTAGGAGATGTTATTGGAGTTGTAGATATAAATCCGAAACTTCCGATTTGTATCGACGAACTTCCCGTACCGGATATGAGCATCTATCTTTATATTGAAGGTAGAAAACCTAAAGCCTATTACATCAATTATCTGCTGGAAAACAAAGAAGCCGATGATTCGACCAAGATGACTGCCATTCATGAATCTTCTTTCGGAGCAAGACTGAGGGCACAGGTTCAGTTTCCCGATATGGAACTTTTTCCCAGTGTTGAAGTTAAAAACATTGGCAATCTTAGAAACAGCGTCTTTCAATTACTTGAAGAAGGTAGTCGAAGCGATGAATTTATCGATTGCAGTATTTTTTCAAGACTGGCCTGCTCTTTATATAAAAAAGGCGGAAAGTATGCTTTTCCGACGATAAGGAGACTGGTTCCTAAGGATGCAAAATACATCGCTCAAACATCGACAAATTTAAAAATAGAAATATAAGGAGTAATCCTTATTTTTTTATTCCGTATTTTTCTTTTAAAGCTTGGATTCGATTGTAAGAATCGTTAATTTGTTCGATAGATATTTCTCCGTCCTTTACGGCTTTTAAAATAATATCAACTGCATCGTAAGGAGCTTTTTCGTCGTATGTTTTTCCGTTGTTGGAAATAATCAGCATGTCGCAGCCGGCATTGATAGCTTTGATAATCGCTTCATCGTATCCGTAATTATCAACAATTGCTCCCATTTGCATATCGTCGGAAACAACAACACCGGTGAATTTCAATTGGTCTCTTAAAATGTTTTTAATAAATAGGGGAGATAATGTTGCGGGGTAAATCGGGTCAATATTCGTATTAATGATATGAGCGGTCATGACCATATCAGAATATCCATTTTCAATTAGTTTCTGATAGGGAATCAGTTCGTCTTGCTGGTAGGTGTTAGTCACATCAACTATTCCTAAATGAGAATCAGAAGTGGAACTGCCGTGGCCGGGAAAATGTTTGATGGCGGTGATGATATTATTTTGATGAAGACCTTCGATAAAGCTTGAAGCGTGTTCGTAAACTTTAATTGGGTCAACACTAAAAGATCTTTCTAAAAATCCTATCACCGGATTTTCCGGATTAACATTAACATCAACATCGGGCGCAAAGTTCATATTGAATCCGAGAGCATTTAATTGTTGGCCTAAAATGTCAGCCTGGTTTTTTGTTTCTTCAGTAGTTCCTTTTCCCATTTGTTCGGCCGAGGGAATGTTAGTAAATCCGTATTTTGTTTTTAATCTGTTTATGTATCCTCCTTCAGCATCAACCGAAATAAAAAGAGGAGTGGGTGAATATCTGTTCAAGTCTTCAATCAGTTTTTTTGTCTGATTGTAATCAATAATGTTTCTCGGAAATTCTCCCGAAGGATTGTCTTTATCAAAAAGAATCACTCCTCCGATATTTAAGATATTAATGGCTTTGGAAATATATGATGTTCTGTCAATTTCAGTTCCCCTAAATCCGATAATCAACATCTGTCCGATTTTCTGTTTTAATTCGTAATCATCTTCCTGGTCCTGGTAATAGAAGCTACCGAGGTAAGCAATTGCCGAGATACTAACGATGATTAAGAAGATTTTTAAAATGTTATTCATATATTTATATTGTATTTATATCATAAATAGCATTTTAGAAAAACATTGACATTTGGATGTGTTTACTGTATCCTTATCTTATACACACATGGTGTCGTGCTCTTCTCTACAGAGTAGTGAGAGTAGGTCGTTTATTAATCAATTTTCAAAATCAAATGGAAAAGAAGTTATACGTAGGAAATCTTCCTTACTCAACAACTGATGCTTCTCTAAAAGATATGTTCGCAGCTGCTGGCAACGTTGCCGCCGCTTCAATCATCATCGACAAGTTTAGCAAAAGATCAAAAGGATTCGGTTTTGTTGAAATGGCCACTGAAGAAGAGGCTGCTAAAGCAAAAGAAATGTTCAACGGATCTGAGGTAGAAGGAAGAAAGATGATCGTTGACGAAGCTAGACCAATGAAGGAAAACAACTTCAAAGGTGAATAATCGTTAATAATTCAAAGGACCCCCGCTTGGGGGTCTTTTCTTATTTTCTTTTCAATGTTAAAATATTTGTATATGACAAAACAAAAAGAAATATATAAATGCAATATTTGCGGAAATATTGTTGAAGTGGTTCATACTGGCGCCGGAGAACTTGTTTGCTGCGGTCAGCCGATGGAACTTCAAACAGAGAAAGAAATTGATGAAGGAAAAGAGAAACATGTTCCGGTGATTGAGAAGACGGAAAAAGGAATTTTAGTTAAAGTCGGAGAAGTTCCTCATCCGATGGAAGAGAATCATTATATCGAATGGATAGAAATAAATAATTGTAAGGTATTTTTGAAACCGGGAGATAGTCCTTCTGCCGAATTTAATGTTTCGGGAGACGTTTCGGCAAGAATATACTGTAATATACACGGGCTATGGAAATCAAAAGCGTAATTAATTTTGAAGAATTTGAAAAAATTGATTTGAGAGCGGGAAAAATATTGGAAGCGGAAAGAGTTGAAGGTTCGGACAAGCTTTTAAAACTGCAAATTGATTTAGGGGAAGAAAAAAGACAAATCTTGGCAGGAATCGGTAAAGCATATGCTCCCGAGGAATTGATTAATAAGACAGTCATTGTTATAATCAATCTTGAACCCAGAATGTTAATGGGTCTTGAAAGTCAGGGAATGGTTTTGGCCGTCAAAGACAATAATAATTTATCGGTTTTAGTTCCGGAAAAAGAAATAGTCCCCGGTTCTAAAATCAGCTAAAGGTCGTAGAATAACAAATTAATTTATTTTTTTAAAAAAATGGAAGCACAATATTTCGAAAAAGAAACACGAGCAGAGAATCCCACAATTAAAGTTTTAATGATAGTGGGAATAATTTTCTTGCTCGTTTTAACAATTTACGCTGTTTTTGGAATTCAAAACGTTTCAAAATCAACTAAGTATATAGGCTCTTCAAGTGGAGAGAACACAATCAATGTTTCTGAAACAGGAACAGTTTATACCGTTCCCGATGTTGCCTTGGTTACTTTCACAACAATCACTGAAGCAACAACCATTGATGCCGCTTTAACCAATAATCAAGAAAAGACAAACAGAATCATAGATTTCTTAAAGAGACAGCAAGTTTCTGAGACAGACATGAAAACTGTTGATTTCAATATTTATCCTCAATACGAATGGCAGACTAAGGGAGTTGATTTAACTGTTTATCCTTTGGGTAAAAGAGTTATCGTCGGTTACGAAGCTGTTGAATCAGTCGAGGTAACAATGAGAGACAGTCAACAAATCGGAAGAAACATCCAGGGTTCTTTGGAAGCCGGAGCCAGCCAAGTTTCAGGTTTAACCTTTATTATTAGCGATGAAGAAGAATTAAAGAAACAAGCCAGAGAAAAGGCTATTGCCAGTGCCAAAGCCAAAGCAACTGAAATTGCCAAGAATCTAAAAGTAGGATTGGGTGATCCGGTAAGCTTTACCGAATCTTATTATTCACCGATTTTTAATTCTAAGGGAACAGCCACTTCTGGTTCAGGAAGTAATCTTCAAATCGTTGTTGGAGAAAACAAGATAGAAGTAACAGTTAACATTTCTTACGAAATTCAATAAATATGGCAGCTAGAAACAAGACCGCTTTAATAATAGTAATATTACTGATTATTGCTTTCGCCATTTTCTTTTTAATGAAGCCAAAGGATTCAATGGCTCCAAGCAATGAAGAAAATACAGAGCAAAATTACAGTCAAATACAAAACATGGATCAAGTTAAAATAGAAGTACTACAAGAGGGAACAGGAGAAGTTTCAAAAACAGGAGACACTCTTACTGTTAATTATACAGGGACATTGACCGATGGAACTCAATTTGATTCAAGTATCGGAAGAGCACCATTTTCTTTCACCTTGGGTCAAAACAGGGTTATTCAAGGTTGGGAAATAGGAATGCTTAATATGAAAGTCGGAGAAAAAAGAAGGTTGACTATTCCTTCAACTCTGGGCTACGGTGCATCCGGTGCCGGTGGAGTAATTCCTCCCAATGCTACTTTGATATTTGAAGTCGAATTGTTGAAAATAAATTAATTAAAAAGGTCCTGCTCTCGGGACTTTTTTGTTTCCACAAACTATGTTAATATTTTCGTATGCAGAGCAAAAAAGAGAAAGAATTTGAAAGGATAAATAAAGACGCTTTGTCGTGCAAGAAGTGCATTTTGTATAAGAAAAGAATATCTCCGGTTATCGGACAAGGAAGCTTGAAAGCTAAAATAATGTTTATCGGAGAAGCGCCGGGCGCCAAGGAAGATGCGACCGGAATTCCTTTTTGCGGAAGATCGGGAAAGTTTTTGGATGAATTATTATCATCAGCCCAAATAGACAGACAGAAAGTATATATTTGCAATATCATTAAATGCCGACCCCCGGAGAACAGAGATCCGGGAGAAAAAGAAATTAAAGCTTGCAGTCATTTTATCGAAAAACAGATTGAAGTTATTTCTCCCAATGTGATTTGTCCTTTGGGTAGACTGTCGATGAAATTTGTTATGGAGAAGTTCGGTTTAGAATCGGAGATTGATGTTATCGGAAAGATTCACGGCAAAGTTTTCAAAGGCAAAGAAACAATCATTCCTTTTTATCATCCGGCCGTGGCGTTATATAATCCGAAGATGAGAGATGTTTTAAAGAAAGATTTTAAAATATTAAAAAAGTATGCTGATTAAAGTTAAAGCTTTTCCCAATTCAAAAGAAGAAAAGATAGTGAAGAAGAGTAATGACAGCTTTGATGTTTTTGTTGAGGAAGAAGCGGAAAGAAATATGGCTAATAAAAGAATAATTGAATTAATTGCTGGTTATTTTAATGTTCCCCAGCACAAAGCAAAGATGATTAAGGGCTTTAAAGAGTCGAGCAAGATTTTTGATATTAAGGACTAAATCTGGTAATATATATACATATGATACAAGAATTATTATTAAATAAGGCATTGGCTTCAGGGTTATTGGGCTGGTTTGTCGCACAAACAACCAAAGCCATTGTTCTGACAATAAAACAAAAGAAATTTAGGTTTGATTTGTATTCCTTGCCGGGAGGCTTTCCTTCTTCTCATAGTGCTACCGTTTCGGGATTAGCAACGGCAGTGGGATTGATTTCCGGCTTTGATTCAATATCCTTTGCTATTGCCGCAGTTTTGGCCTTTTTCATGATTTACGATGCCAAGGTTATCAGAGGAGCAGCGGGAAAACAGGCTCAATCATTAAATATCTTAATAGAGATGTATAATGAGGAAGAAGGAGAAGAGATGAATAAGTTGAGAGAAAAATTGGGACACAGCGTGGTTGAAATCTTGGGCGGAATTACTATCGGAATATTATCGGCTATTTTAATTGTCGGATAGTATGGATTTGCCAGAAGAATACAAACAGGGCTTTAAGGATTTCTTGGGAGTGAAAATTGATTTATCAAAAAGACCGTTGATTCCAAGAGAAGAAACCGAATACTGGGTTAGTATTGCTCTTAAAGAAATTAAAGAAGGATCGGAATGTCTTGATTTATTTGCCGGTTCGGGGTGCATCGGAATATCAATTTTAAAGAATATTAAAGATTCTTTTTGTGATTTTGGAGAGAAAGAAGATTTATTCTTAGAGCAGATAAAAATCAATCTTGATTTGAATGATATAAACAAAGAAAGATATTCTTTGATTAAGACAGATGTTTTTTCAAATATTGAAAAGAAATACGATTACATTTTAGCCAATCCTCCTTACGTTGCCGAAAGCAGAATCGATGAAGTAGGAGAAGATGTTAAGATGTTTGAACCGGCAATCGCTTTATATGGTGGTGCTGACGGAATGGAATATATCAAACTTTTTTTAAATGAAGCCGTTAATCATTTAAAAGATAACGGAATTATTTATCTGGAGTTTGATTCGGAACAAAAAGAATGGATTGAAGAAATCGTTAAAGATAAATATTCAAAATTTGAGTTTTTAAAAGATCAGTTTAATAAATACAGATTCGTTAAAATAGAAAAATAATATGTGGGATTATATTTTATTAGGATTTTTACAGGGAATATTTGAATGGATACCAATTTCAAGCGAAGGAGTAGTCGCTATTTTTTCCAGCTATTTAGTTAAAGATTACAACAGTGTTGATTTGGCTTTGTTCTTGCACTTAGGAACAGTTCTAGCGGCAATAGTATATTTCTGGAAAGATTGGATTAATCTGGCTCAATTTAAAGACAAAGAATTTTTAAGATTCTTTATTATTGTTACTTTTATCAGTGGAACCTTGGGCTTTTTTGTTTATAAAATGGCCAGAGATTTTTCGATGGGTTCAGGACTTTTAGCTTTAACCGGATTAGGTCTTCTTTTAACTTCTTGGTTCCAGAAGACCAATATTAAACTGAATATCAATAAAGATGTGTCTTCGATTATTGTGGGATTATTGCAAGCAATATCAGCTATTCCTGGAGTTTCTCGTTCCGGTTCAACCGTGTTTGGATTGTCTTTAACCGAAAGTGACCCGACGGAAATATTAAAAAGGTCATATATGATTTCGGTCCCGGTAGTTGTCGGTTCTTCATTGTATTTATACATTAAAGATCCGGTAATAGCTTCGTCATCTTGGATTGCCGTTATTTTCAGTTTTATCTTCGGAATAATATCATTAAAACTTTTACTTGATTTTTCAAAGAAAGTTAATTTTTCTAAGTTTACCTTAATCTTCGGACTCCTTTGTTTGTTGGGAGCTTTATTCCAATTTTTAGCGTAAGATGATTGATAAAATACTTAAAGAATTGAAGTCTAAAAAGAATCCTGCTGATGCGAAGATTCTGACTTGGTTTTTTAAAACCGGAAAAGGCCAGTATGGAGAAGGAGATGTTTTTTGGGGAATCAGAGTTCCGGTTATAAGAGAAATAGTTAAGAAATTCAAAGAAGCTTCCTTAAAAGATATTCAGGAATTATTGAACAGCAAGGTTCATGAACATCGACTTACCGGATTATTGATTTTGGTTGAGAAATACAAGAAGGGGGAAAACAAGAAAGAGATATACGATTTTTATTTAAAGAACACTAAAAATATTAATAATTGGGATTTAGTTGATTTGACTGCTCCCAATATTGTCGGTAAATTTATTTTAGAAAATAAGAAAGAAAGGAAGATATTGTATTCTTTGGTTAAATCAAAGAGTCTATGGGAAAGAAGGATTTCTGTTCTCTCCACCTTTACTCTTTTACGGGACAAAGAATACAAAGATGTTTTGAAGATTTCAGAAATGTTATTGGATGATAAGCACGATTTGATTCATAAAGCAGTTGGCTGGATGTTAAGAGAGTTGGGCAAGAGAGATAAAGATGTTGAAATAGAATTTTTAGAAAAATATTGTAAAGTGATGCCGAGAACGATGTTAAGATATTCGCTGGAAAAGTTTAGTCCTAAAGAAAAAGAAAAATATATGAAGAAAGGAGCCTGATTGGCTTCCTTTTTTATTTTATTCATTATATAATAAATGCAAGGTAATATGTTTGATTTTAATAATTACTATATTTATTGTACTTTCTTAGCATTAATTATTATTTTGCTTATTTTTGTATTTTTATTAAAGAAAAGAAACAAGTCTAGAGAGCTAAAAGAATCATTGGAGTTTGTTTTGTTCTCGGTTAAAATGTCCAGAGAATCTATTGAAGAAGCACAGAAATCAGGAAAACAGGAAAAAGACTGGATAAGGCTGATGGAGGATTTTTACAGCAGTTTGACTTCTTTTAATAAAGAAAGCGTTTTGGGAATAGAACCGTGGATTGCTTTGGAAATCGGGAAAATCAAAGAACAGATATTTTTCTATGTCGCTGCTCCGAAAAGATTCGAGGGTTTTATCGAAAAAGAGATATACAGTATTTATCCCAATGCTCAAGTTGAAAAAGCAGATGACTATAATATTTTTTCTCCGACCGAAAATGTATCTTGCGGATATTTAAAAACCACTAAGCCGTATTATCTTCCCATTAAGACGTATAATTATATTGAAACAGATCCTTTATCAAGCATTACTAATATTTTGACCAAGCTTGATGAAAAAGAAGAAGCGGCGATTCAGGTGGTGATTAAAAAGGGCAATAATGATTGGCACACCAGAGCTAAAATGATTATCGATGAGGTTGCCCAGGGGAAAGGTTTCAATCAGGCTATCGGAGCCACCAGTTTTTTAAGCGCCATTAAAGGAAAAGAAGAAAGTAAATTAACTCAGCCTAAAGTTGATGAGGCGCTTTTAAAAATGTTGGAAGAGAAGATAAGCAAAGATAGTTTTGAAGCTAATATTCGTTTGGTTGTTTCGATAGAGGATAAAAAGAGATGCGAAGATGTCTTTATTCAAATGGCTAACTCCTTTGAGCAATTTAATTCTCCTAAAACAAATAATTTCAGATTGATAATGCTTAAAGGAAAAAGTGCCAGCGATTTAATTTATCAATACAGTTTCAGATTATTTGATGGTCTACAAAAGAATATTTTAAATTCAGAAGAGTTAACCAGTATTTTTCACTTTCCGACTCCTTTAACTTCAACACCTAATATTAAAGGAGTGAAAGCGAAGAATGCAGCTCCGCCAACTGATTTGCCCCGAGAAGGATTGTTATTAGGATACAATGAATACCGGGAAGAAAAGAAAGACATTAGACTAAAAAGTGATGACCGCAGAAGACATACTTACGTCATTGGTCAAACCGGAACCGGTAAATCGGCCCTTTTGTCTAATATGGCCTTGCAAGATATTAAAAACGGAGAAGGTATTGGATTGTTAGATCCTCACGGTGATTTAGTCGATGATATTTTAAGCAAGATTCCCAACGAAAGAATTGAAGATATTGTTTTGTTCGACCCGACTAATTTAGAGAGGTCGGTTGGTTTGAATATGCTTGAATACGACAAACGTTTTCCCGAACAGAAAACCTTTATCGTTAACGAGATGATAAACATCTTTGATAAGTTATACGACTTGAAACAGACCGGAGGTCCGATGTTTGAGCAATACACCAGAAATGCTTTAATGCTTTTAATGGATGACCCCAATGAAGTATATACTTTGATGGAGGTTCCCAAGGTTTTGTCCGATACGGAATTCAGACACCGATTATTGGCTAAATGTAACAATGTTTTAGTTAAAGAGTTCTGGGAAAAACAAGCTGAGCAGGCCGGAGGTGAAGCAGCTTTAAAAAATATGGTGCCGTATATCACTTCCAAGTTCGATACTTTTATTTCCAACGACTATATGCGTCCGATTATCGGACAAACGAAGAGTTCGTTTAATTTCAGAGAGATCTTGGATAACCGAAAGATATTCTTGGTTAATTTAAGCAAAGGAAGATTAGGAGAAATGAACAGTTCTTTATTGGGTTTGATTATGACAAGTAAATTAGCTATGGCGGCATTTTCAAGAGTTGATACGCCGGAAGCGGAAAGAAAAGATTTCTATCTATACATCGATGAGTTTCAAAATTTTGCCACCAATAGTATTTCTCAAATATTATCCGAGGCCAGAAAATACAGATTATCGTTAATAATCTCGCATCAGTTCATTGGACAGCTGCCTGAATTAATCAGAGACAGTGTTTTTGGTAATGTTGGAACGATAGTATCGTTCCGAATCGGAGCCGAAGACGCTCAATTCTTGGAAAAAGAGTTCGCTCCGGTCTTCAATGCTCAGGACTTGATAAACATTGACAATTTCAATTTTTACGTCAAAATGATGATGAACGGACAGATTTCTAAGCCGTTTAACGTCAAGACTTATCCTCCGGAAAAAGGAGATTTTGAGAGGATTAAAGATATTAAAGAGTATTACGCCTTAACTTATGGAAGAAGTAAGGAGGTGGTAGAATCGGAGATAAGACAAAGAAGATTATAATAATATAAAAATATGAGTGAAGGAAGCTATGAAGAAGGTTTTGAGCCTAAAAAGGTAGAAGATAAAAAAGAATCTACTGAAATAAAAAATAAGGAAAATCCTTATGTTTCGGAGGATTTTTCTGAAGAGTCTTTGCCTAGCGATTATGCTGATGCTTTAAAGAAGGACAAAAAAGAAGGCGAAGAAGAATTAAAGGAATTATCTAGTGATTATAAGGTTGGCTACGATCAATACTTAAAAGAAAAAGATAATCCTAAAAAAGAAGATGATGAGAAAGATGAATTAATTAGAGACTACAGATCTGGTCTTGATTTGGGTAATAAAGAATCTGTTCCGGCAGCTCCCAAAAGAACAGTGATAATAAAAGAAGAGCCGATAGAAGCAGAAGAAAAGAAAGAAGTTGAATCTAAACAAGAAGTTATAAAAGAAGAAGCCAAGGCTACTCCGGAAGAAGTTAAAGAAGAGATAGTAGAGAACAAAAAAGAAGAAACAGAAGAGAAACCCGTTGAACAGGAAGAAAAATCATCTCAAGAAGATATAAACGCATTATTTAAAATGCTTGGTAGAAAACCAGAAAAAAAAGAAGAACCAAAAGATGAAGAAAAAGAAAAGAATCTAAAAGAAGTAGAGATAGAAAAATTAGCTACTCAATTGGGATCTTTATTTGAAAAGAAGAATATTTTATTAGCTAAAAAGAATGCGCAACAAGGATTAGCGTATAGATTAGGAATTAGAAAACAGGACTCTAAAATAAATGATGAATACAGTGAAAAGTTTAATGAGTATAATGAAGTATTAAAAAAACTAGAAAATCTTACCGGTTATAGCGGAAAAGAAATAGAAGAACATTATTTTGGCGGAAGAGAGAACGAAGAAAAACAAGAAAAATCTCCTGAATCCGAGGGCAGACTTGAAGGAATAAAAGATTTCCTTTTTAAAGAAACAAAAAAAGTAAACGAACAGATTAAAAACTTGGAAGGTGGAAAGAAAGGATCTTTTGAAAAAATAAAAGCTCTAATGAAAGACAGAAAATTCCAATTTGTAGTTGGATTGGCTATTGTTGGAATTGCCATTGCCGCTCCTCCTACTGGCTTTATCAGTATGGTTACCTTTGGAATGCACGCTGGATTCTTACCAGCCGCATATGCTACTAAGGCAACAGCCTTAGCTGGAATGGCTGGCGGAGCCTTTATTATGCGAGGATTTTCCGGATTTGTTAATGATTTAAAAAAGGAGGGAAAAGAAGAGATTGATTTAACAAGCGATATTAAATAAATCAAAACATATGGAAAAAACAGTAACAATTAAATGTAGGGATATGATAGAGGCTTTGGGCCTTAACAATCTTCCCTTAGAAGAAAAAGATTCTTTGGTGAGTCAGATGAGCGACATTGTTTCCAGTAAAATCATCTTGAAAGTAATGGAAACAATCAGCGGAGAAGAAGCAAATGAGCTTAACGGTTATTTAGAAAGCGGATTGATGGGCAAGGTGGACAGCTTTTTAAATCAAAAGGTTCCTAATTTTTCAAGTATTATTCAAACAGAATTGAATAATCTTCAAGAAGAGATGCTTAAAAAGATTGGAGCATGAACGAAAAGATAAATGAAAATCTTGAAGGAGCTGTTTTTGAGAAAGAACAGAAGGAAATAGTTGCGCCTCAAGAAAAAATAGAGGAGACTGTTCCGGCAGAAAAAAAAGAAGAGCTTCTTCAAAATATATACAAGAAATCGGCAACAGTTAAAGAGAAGGATGAAAAAAATCCAACCCAAGACAAGAAGGTTTCTAATTTAATTAAAGAATATTTCAGTGTCGGAATAGACAAGACGGTTAAGAAAGCGAGGAAAGTTCTTGATGCGTTTGGATTGGATATGTTTCATGATGAATTGACCAAGAAAAACAAGAGCGACAAGAGATAAATCAATATTTTAAAGGGGGACCGGTGGTCCTTTTTTAGTTTTGTAAATTGAGATATAATGGTGAATATGGAGTCCGATTTATTATCTAAACTGAATAAAGAACAGAAAGAGGCTGTTACCTTTGATAAGGGGCCTCTTTTGATTGTTGCCGGAGCAGGAACCGGTAAAACTACTGTTTTAACTCACCGTATTGCTTATCTAATTAAGGAAAAGGGAATCAAGCCGGAAGAGATTCTGGCTGTTACTTTTACCGAAAAAGCAGCCAGGGAAATGGAAGAAAGGGCGGAAAAGCTTCTTCCTTTCGGTTATTACGATTTTTGGATATCAACCTTTCATTCTTTTTGTGACCGTGTTTTAAAGAAATATGGATTAAGTATCGGGATACCGACTAATTACAAATTATTGGAACAGACTGGTAGTTGGATTTTGATTAAGAAGAATTTCGATAAGTTTAATTTTTTAAAAGAATACCGCCCCCTTGGAAATCCAACTAAATTTATCGAAGCCTTGGTTTCTCATTTTGGTCATTGCAAGAATGAAGGAATCTATCCGGAAAACTATCTGGAACATGCCGATTCTTTGAAATTGAATATGGATGATATTCCGGTCGGTTCTAAGTCGGTAAAATCAAAGGATAAAAAAGATTTAAGCAATAAACAGAAAGAGTACGAAATGATTAAAGAGGTGGCGGAAGCTTATCACGTCTACCAGAAACTTTTATTGGATAATAATGTTTTGGATTTTGGTGATTTGATAAATTATACCTTGAAGTTGTTTGAGAAACGACCGGAGATTTTGGAAAAATATCGAGAGCAATTCAAATATGTAATGGTTGATGAGTTTCAAGATACCAATTGGGTCCAATATGAATTGGTTCAAAAATTAATTTATCCCGAGAACAATATTACGGTTGTCGGAGATGATGATCAGTCGGTCATGGGTTTTCAGGGAGCATCATTTAATAATGTTTTAAGATTTAAGCAGGATTATCCCAAATCCAAAGAGATTGTTTTGGTTGAGAATTATAGGTCTCCGCAAAACATTCTTGATTTGTCATATCAATTTATTCAATTGAATAATCCTAATCGTTTAGAATATCAATTGAATGAAATTGAGGGAATCAGTAAGAGAGCAAAAGAAAGAGGAATAGATTTAAAATCTTTTAAAAAGATTGATAAAAAACTTAAAAGTAATCAAGGAAAATCGGGAGCGATAGAGTTACTGGGTTTCGAAACGGCTGACGATGAAGTATCGGGAGTTGTTAATAAAATATGGGAATTAAAAGAAATTGACAGTAAGGCAGAGTTTTCTGATTTTGCTATTTTAACCAGAACTAATGAGTCGGCCAACAGTTTTAGTCGAGCCTTGGAAAGGGCCGGTATCCCTTATCAATTCGTGTCTTCTAAAGGTTTATACACCAATCCTTTAATCCTTGATTTGATTTCTTATCTTAAGGTTATTCTTAATTTTTACGATTCTCCTAATTTTTATAGAATATTAAGAATGATGGACTTTTCTCCTGAAGAAGTTTCAAGAATCATTCAATACAGTGATAAAAAAGGGATTCCGATTTTTGAAGCGATTACTGACAGCCATCTTTTGAGTAAGTTTACTTCCGATACGCTTGTTAAATTAAGAAAAATTGTTGATAACTTAAAGAGACATTACAAGTTTTCAAAAGAAAAAAGTGCCAGCGAGGTTTTCATTCACGTTATCAATGATTTGGAATATGCAAAATATATTCCTGAAAACAATGAAGAGAGTTTTAAGAAGTGGGAATTGATTGACCAGTTTTTTGAGAAGATAAAGAGCTTTGATAATTCTCAAAATGATCCGACTCTTCTTTCTTTTATGGAAAACCTGCAAATGGAATTGGAAGCAGGAGAAGAGGGGGCAATCAGAACTGGCATTGATTCAAGTTTCGATGCGGTCAGAGTAATGACAATACATTCTTCAAAGGGGCTTGAATTTAAATATGTATTTTTAACCAATTTGGTTTCCCGAAAGTTTCCTTCTGACCAGAGAAAGAATCCGATAGAAATACCAGAAGCTTTAATTAAGGAGGTTTTACCGGAAGGAGAGTCACACATTCAAGAAGAAAGAAGATTGTTCTACGTTGCTTTAACTCGCGCTAAAAAGGGATTGTTTTTGACTTGGGCGGCTGATTACGGCGGTAAAGATTTAAGAAAGCCGTCAAGATTTTTAGTTGAATCGGGCTTAATCACCGAAGAGGTGTTGAATAAACAGAAGTTTACCAGAAGTTCTGGTTTTTGCATTAAGCGCTCGATGAGTTTTAAATTGGAATCAAATGAAACCAACGGTTCAGGGCGTGACCTAAGAATATTCCTTCCCGACCACTTTTCTTATTCCCAGGTGGAATCTTTTAGAAAGTGTCCTTTGGGATACAAATTTGGAAGCATTTTTAAAATACCGATCAGGGGAAAGTCAGTTTTCAGTTTTGGAAAAAGTATTCACCAGACACTGCATCGTTTTGTTCTGGAATCGTTAAAAGCTTCTTCGGTTGAGCAGAAGACTCTTTTCGGCAAGAATGCCAGCTCAAACACATTAAGCTTTGATGATTTATTAAAAATATATGAAAAAGAATGGATAGAAGACTGGTACGAGTCATCGATAATCAAAAAAGAGTTCTACGAAAAAGGAAAAGAAAGTCTTAAGCTTTTTTATGAAGATTTTATTAAAAATAAACCGGAAGTTCTTTTGATTAATGATGAACCGGCCTTGGAAAAGAATTTTAATTTGAAATTAAACGGAGATGTTTTTATCGGAACGATAGACAGGATAGATAAATTGGGCGACGGAGTGGAGATTATTGACTACAAGACCGGTTCGCCGAAGAAAACATTAGCCAAAGAAGAAAAATTACAATTAATGATTTATGCCGTTGCAGCTAAGAAGGTTTTAGGATTGAATCCTCTTAGATTAACCTATTATTATCTTGATGACGGGACAACTTGTTCTTTTGATATCAAAGAAGATGATATTGATAATACAGAAGCTGAAGTCAGAGGGTTATTGGAGAAAATCAAGAGGAGTAATTTTAAGCCTACTCCGGGATGGCACTGTCAGTATTGCGACTTTAAAGATATTTGCGCTCACAGGAAGATTTGAGGTATAATTAAACATATGAAAAAAACAAAATTAACAATTTTAGGCGATGGAGCCTGGGGAACAACCTTAGCTATTTTATTGTCTAAAAACGGTCATCAAGTTACGGTTTGGAGCGCTTTTCCTGAATATTTGGATGTTTTAGATAAGGAAAGAGAGAATAAAACATATTTAAAAGGGATAAAGATTCCTTCAAACATTGTTTTTGAAAAAGATTTAGGTAAAGCGATAGAATTCGGTGAATATATTGTTTTCAGTATTCCGTCTAAATTCTTTAGGAGTGTGGCTAGGAAAGTTAAAGAAGAAAATGTTTCTTTGAAGGGAAAAGTTTTTATCAATGTTGCCAAAGGATTAGAGCAGAAAACATTAAAAAGAATGACAGAGGTTTTGAAGGATGAATTGGGAAATGTTCAAACTGCTGTTTTGTCCGGTCCAACGATTGCGATTGAAGTCGCTCGTGAATTACCGGCTTTGGTGGTGGCTGCTTCAAAAAATCATGCAATTGCTAAAAAGATTCAAGATATTTTCAGTAATGAATATTTCAGAGTGTATACTTCGACCGATGTTATCGGAGTTGAACTGGGCGGACCGTTAAAAAATATTATTGCCGTAGTGGCTGGAATATCAGACGGGCTTGGTTTTGGTTCTAATGCTAAAGCCGCCGTATTATCTCGAGGAATAGTTGAAATACAAAGATTGGGAGAAAAGATGGGAGCCAAGAAAAAGACTTTTTACGGATTAGCCGGATTAGGAGACCTTTCTACAACTTGCATCAGTCCTGAAAGCAGAAACAGAACCTTAGGAGAAAGAATTGCTAAGGGAGAGAAACTAGAAGACATTGTTAATTCAACTGCCAGCATTATTGAAGGAGCAACCACTGCCGAGGCGGTCTACCAATTAAGCAAGAAATACAAGGTAGAAATGCCGATTGTTTCTTCGGTGTTTAATATTTTGTACAAAAATAAGACTCCAAAGGCCGCTTTAATTGAAATGATGAAAAGGAAAAGAAAACCGGAATAATCTTGAATAAATTACTTTTTTAAGATAAGGTTAAATAAAGAATAATAAACAAAAAAATGAAATTGAATATTTTTATCGAAAATCCAAAAGGCAGTTCAAATAAATACGAATTAGACAAGGAATCAGGAAAGATAATGCTTGATCGAGCATTGTATTCTTCTGTTTTCTGGCCTTTTGAGTATGGCTTTATTGAAAATACTTTGTCGGAAGATGGAGATCCTTTGGATGCCGTCGTCTTAGTTAACGAGCCAACTTTTCCGGGTTGCGTTATTCCTTGCAAAATCATCGGAATGTTAGACATGGAAGACGAGAGCGGAATCGATTATAAAATTATTGCTGTTCCCGATGACAAGATTGATCCGAGATTCAAACATATTAACAGTATGGATGATTTAACCGAACATCAGAAAAAAGAAATTCAAGAATTCTTTGAAACATATAAAAGGCTTGAGCCAAATAAATGGGTTAAGGTGGTAGGATTCAAATCAAAAGAAGAAGCAGAAGCAACAATAGAAAAGTGTAAAAAATAAAACCATGGAAGATACAAAAAAGACTTATAAAACTTATAAGGTAAATAAAGAAATATGTATCGGTTGCGGAAGTTGTGCATTGGCTTGTCCTGAAGGATCAGAAATGGATACTGACGGTAAGGCCAAGATTATCAGCTCGGCCAAGGTTGAAGAGTGTGGCGGCGTTGATTTATGCCCCTACGGAGCGATTGAAATTGAGAACGGAGAGGAGGTAGAGGACGAAGAATAAAGATAAAAAGCAGCCGATAAAAAGGCTGTTTTTGAATGGACTTTTTTATTCAGTTGGAATATAATAAAAAACATGAAAAGAATATATTTAGACTATGCTGCTACCACACCGGTTGATCCGAGAGTGGTTAAGGCAATGGCTCCATATTTTAATAAGAAATTCGGAAATCCAGCTTCGCTGCACGGTTTTGGCTTTGAAGCTGTCGAAGCTTTGGAGAATAGCAGGGAATTTATTGCGAAAGCAATGAATGCTGATGCTAAAGAGATTATCTTTACATCTTCGGCAACCGAGAGCAATAATACCGCCTTAAAAGGTGTTGCTTTTGCGAATAAAGAAAAAGGAAAACATATTTTAATTTCTCCAATAGAACACGATTGCATTTTAAACAGTGCTGCCTGGTTAAAAAAACAGGGCTTTGAAATCGAAAAGCTGTCAGTCGATGAGTACGGATTAGTCGACTTAGAAGAAATCAAAAAGAAGATAAGAAAAGATACTATTTTGGTTTCGGTGATGCATTCCAATAATGAAATAGGAACAATCGAACCGATTGAGGAAATAGGAAAGATTTGCCGGGAAAAAGGAGTATATTTTCATACTGATGCGGCTCAGAGTTTTGGAAAAGTTCCGATTGATGTTAAAAAATTAAATGTTGATTTATTAACCGCTTCTTCTCAAAAAATGTATGGACCGAAGGGGATTGCTTGTTTATACATCAGAAAGGGAGTAAGGATAGAACCGTTATTGCATGGTGGTGGACAGGAATTTGGAATGAGATCTTCGACATCCAATGTTGTTTCAGCGGTAGGATTTGCGAAAGCAGTCGAGATATGTCTTTCAGAAATGAATAAAGAAAGCAAAAGATTGATTAAATTAAGAGACAAGATAATCAAAACTGTTTTAAAGAAAATTCCTGATTCTCATTTGAATGGCCATCCTGAAAAAAGGCTTCCCAATAATGTAAATGTAAGATTTTCTTTTATCGAAGGAGAATCAATTTTATTCCAGTTGGATTCTTTGGGAATAGCGGTCTCTACCGCCTCGGCCTGTTCGTCTCCCAAATTGGAACCATCGCACGTTTTGATGGCGACGGGATTAAAACATGAAGAGGCTCACGGGTCATTAAGGATAAGTATGGGAAGATGGACGACCGATAAAGAGATTGATTATTTGTTGAAAGTTTTGCCGGAAATAATAAATAAATTAAGGAGGATTTCGCCTCACAAAATACATGGTTAAAAGTTTTTATTCAAAAGAAGTTATAAAGCATTTCAATAGTCCGCACAACTACGGAAAGATTAAGAATTACGACGGATTGGGAAAGGTTGGCAATATGATTTGCGGAGATGAAATGTGGCTATACATCAAGATAGCTAAAAACAAAAAAGGAGAAAAGATTATTAAAGACGTTAAGTTTGAAACTTTCGGTTGCGTCGCCGCTATTGCCACCAGCAGTGTGGTAACAGATTTAGTTAAAGGAAAAACAATTGAAGAGTCTTTAAAGGTTACCAAAGAGGATATCGTTAAAGTTTTGGGAGAATTGCCTCCGATAAAGCTGCATTGTTCTGTCTTGGCGATAGATGCTTTATCCGAAGCAATCTACGATTATTTTAAAAAGAATAAGATTGAAATTACTGAAAAGATGGAAAAAATTCATCAAACAATATTAAACAGAAAACATGACCATGAAGATCACTAAGAAAACAAAATTATCAAAACTGATTGACGATAAGAAGGCCGGAGTTATTTTAGAGAAATATGAGTTTCCCTGCATTTCTTGTCCTCATGCCAGATATGAAATGGAAAGTTTGGAATTGGGAAATGTTTGCGAGATGTATGACATTGATTCGACCAAGTTAATCAAGGAGTTAAATGAAAAATTGAACAAGAAATGAAGAAATCGTTCTTTATTCTTTTAACACTTCTAATTTTAAATTTTTTAGTTTTTCCTTTCGTTGTTATTGTCTCTTTACCGGCTTACCTTGAGGTAAGTTTTTTTGATGTCGGACAAGGAGATTCTATTTTTATTGAAGCGCCGGGCGGTTATCAAGTTTTAATTGACGGTGGTCCCAGCTATTCTAAAGTTTTAGACGGTCTATCAAAAGAGATGTTTATTAATGACAAAGAAATAGATTTAATCATTTTGTCTCATCCCGAGAGCGATCATATGACAGGATTGTTTTCCGTTTTGGAGAATTATAAGGTAGAGAATATTATCTGGACGGGAATAGAAAAAGACGGAGTTAAGTTTGAAACCTGGAAAAGAATGATTAGCGAAGAGGGAGCTAATATTTATTATGCTAATTCTGGAGATGTTATTAATGTAGGAGAAGTGAAATTAGAAATAATTAGTCCCAAGGAATTAATAGCCGGAAAAGAATTTGAAGAGAGTAATAATACGGCGATTGTTTCAAAACTAACCTACAAAGACAGTTCTTTTCTTTTTACCGGAGATATTTCTTCAAAAATAGAAAATGAATTAGATGATATAAATGTTGATGTTTTGAAGGTTGCCCATCACGGTTCGAAGTATTCAACTTCCGAAGATTTTCTTAAAAAGGTGAATCCCTTAGTTTCAGTGATTCAGGTGGGAAAGAATTCATATGGCCACCCGACAGAAGAAGTTTTGACACGCCTTGATAATTTTGATATTAAAGTATTAAGGAATGATACTAATGGAGATATTAAAATTGTCTCCGATGGTTTGAATTATAAAATAATAACTAGTAAAAAATAAACATATGGATTTTCCAATTTTCAAAACCAAAATGGGAGGGGACAGAAAGTTTAATTTAGCCGATCCGAAAGAGAGAGCGGAATATTTTAAATTAAAATGCGGACCGGAAATAGAAAAATTGAAAGAGTATTTGGAAAAGAATACTTTCATCGCCTATCTTTTGGGTAAGAAGAATTCAGGAAAGGGAACTTATTCTAAAATGTTGGCCGAAGTTTTAGGAGCTGACAAAATAGAACACTTATCCGTTGGAGATATGGTCAGATCGTTAGACTCTGAAATCCAAGATCCGGAAAAGAAAAAAGAATTGGTTGAATTTTTGGAAAAGAACTACAGGGGATTCTATCCTTTAGAAGAATTGATTAAGAGCATGGAAGACAGAGATACTAAGACTCTTTTGCCCGATGAATTAGTTTTAGCTTTGGTTAAAAGAGAGATTGCCAAGAGAGAAAGAAAGGTTATTCTTCTTGATGGCTTTCCAAGAAATATGGACCAGGTAAGCTTTTCTTTATTCTTCAGAGACTTGGTTGATTACAGAGACGACCCGGATATTTTCATTATGATTGATGTTCCGATGAATATCATTAATGAAAGAATCAAATGGAGAAGAATTTGTCCTAAATGTAATGCTTCAAGAAGTTTGAAATTGTTACCGACTTCAAAAATAGGATATGATGAATCATCTAAAGATTTCTATTTGATTTGTGATGAGGCTGGTTGTGATGGTGGGAAAATGGTAATGAAAGAAGGAGACGAGAAGGGAATTGAGCCGATCAAAGAAAGATTATTAATGGATGAAGAAATATTGAAGAAAGCCGATACACTATACGGCATTCCAAAAGTTAAATTAAGAAATGCCGTTCCGGCTGATGTTGCTCGTGACTATGTTGATGAATACGAAATGACTCCTGGATATTCGTTTAAATACGAGAACGGAGAAGTGAAAACCATTGAAGAGCCTTGGATTGTAGCTGACGATAGCGGAGTTCAATGTGTCAGCTTACAAGCAGCTCCGGTAGTGGTTGCAATGATTAAACAGTTGGTTGAAGTATTGAAAATTTAGAGGTATAATATACTTGGTCCTATCATTCAAAATTCCGAACAACTTTCAATCGGGAGACCATATATTTATCTGCCTTGGCAGATGAATGAGGTCACCCACGTGGATTCATTCGGATTCACTTGAAGGCGGTAGGACCCTTGGAAAGCACTGCTAAAACAGTGTTTTTCTTATATAACAAAAACACTGTCGAGAGACAGTGCTTGTTTTTTTGGTCGGGCTGCTGGGAGTTGAACCCAGGTCTTACGCACCCCATGCGCAAATACTACCACTATACTACAGCCCGAAAAGGGCTCAACAATTTATTTCTTTCCAAGAGATTTGATGCATTTGGTGCAAGCATAAATTCTCTTCCCGGCGAATTCCTTGAATTTTTTGTTGGTTGTATTAGCGGGAACTATTACCCATTGTAGATTGGGGCGTATTCTTCTTTTAGTAGAAGGATTGTATCTCGAAATAAGCTTGTAGTAGCTTCCTCCCATTGAAGATGATTTTCCGCAAATTGTACATTCTTTTTCCATATGTAATGTATATTACCAAAAAATTAAATAATTGCAACCCCCTCGTCTTTTATGTTAATATTATCATATGGATATATTAATGATATTTACATTATTGATTCTTTTGTTCTCGATTATCATTCATGAGATTGCTCACGGCAGTGTTGCTTATGCTTTGGGTGATCCGACTGCTAAAGAGGCAGGAAGACTTGATTTAAACCCTTTAAAACATTTAGATCCGGTCGGTTCGATTCTTCTTCCTTTCTTTTTATCTATTTTGGGCGGGCCGATAATCGGTTGGGCTAAACCGGTTCCGGTTAACCCGATGTATTTCAATGACCAAAGATGGGGAGACTTGAAAGTTGCTTTAGCCGGACCGATGGCTAATTTCATGGTTGCTTTGATTTTCGGTTTGATTATTAAATTTGTTTATTTGCCGGAAAGTTTTTTAATTATTGCGACCACGGTTGTTTTTTATAATATTGCTTTGGGATTATTTAATTTAATTCCTATTTTTCCTTTAGACGGTTCGCATGTTTTATTTGCCTTATTGCCGGATAGATTCGAAGAATTTAAAAGATTTCTTACTCAATACGGATTTATTATTCTTCTTTTTGTAATTTTTATAATTCCCAACGGACTTAATTGGGTTTTTGTTTTAGCGGATAAAATTCTTTCTCTGTTTTTGGCATAAATTTTAAATTTGACTAAAATTATTCTTTATTGTATTTTATATCTAGTTCATCTCATTTTGATGGACCCGAGATGGTCACTTTGGCAGACGTAACTTTGACCCCATGCTTTTTGATCGAGAGTGATGACTTTCACAAGGCCTGGTTTGAAGCGGTTTATGCCGTTATGAATCAGGGCGTCTCTATTCATTTTGGTTCTGCAAGAGAACCAAAGAAAGCACGCGATTCCGTTCAGATTATCAGTATGACCGGAAAAGCGATTGAACAGATTCAGAATTGCGAAATCCATCCTTTTTACAGGATGAAACATTTAGCAATTCAGGAGTACAAAAAGGAGTACGACCGAAAGTGGTTCAATGAAATATACAACAAGTTGCCACCTGAAGACAGAAAGCGCTTCACGTATGTTTACATTGAACGCCTGATCAAGCACAGGACTCCCGGAGGATTTATCGATCAGATTCTGAAACTGAAAGAACTTCTCAAGGAACAGATCGAAAGCGGTATTTCCTCGAACCGCCATCAGGTGATTACCTGGGAGCCGGATATCGACATGTGTTCCGATGCTCCGCCATGCCTGCAAAGGATATGGATAAGATATTATCCGGGAGGGTATGTTGATGTCCATTTCAAGTGGAGATCGAGAGATCTTTTCAATGCCTGGCAGGGAAACCTCATTGGCTTGGTCGCCATGCTTTATTCGGAGGTTATTGCTCCAAACAACTGCAAGATATTGAGAATCATCGACGATTCCGATTCCCTTCATATTTATGAAGGTGTTCTGGGAGAAGCGAGCAAGGTTCTCGCAATGGAGAGAAAAAGAGTTCCAGCTTTTGTAGAAAAACTGGAATACGTATATGTATAAATATACCCTTTTCTCTTCTTTTTTTATTTCTAAATGATATAATGGAAATATAAAGATAAAATATAAAAATATGAAATTAGAAAACAAAGTGGCAGTAGTAACGGGAGCTTCATCGGGAATAGGAAAAGCTATTGCCGAAATGTTTGTTGCGGAAGGTGCCTCAGTTGTTTTTTCAGATGTTAATGAGAGTGATGTTAGTCGTTTTAGTGATAAAGCGATTTTTGTTAAATGCGATGTTTCCAAATCAGCTGAAGTAGATAGTCTTATTAAGGCTTGTGTCGATAAATTCGGAAAAGTAGACATAATGGTCAACAATGCCGGAATAGGAGGCTTGGGAGACTCTTTAACTATGACTGATGATGTTTGGCATAAGACGATAGAGATTAATTTATCAGGAGTATTTTACGGAATTCGTGCGGCCGGAAGAGTAATGAAAGAAAAGGGAATTAAAGGTTCGATCATTAACATGGCTTCCATCTTGGGAGCAGTCGGTTTTAATGGCGCCCTAGCATACTGTGCTTCAAAAGGAGGCGTTAATCAATTGACCAAAACCAGCGCACTTGAACTATCTAAATTGGGAATTCGTGTTAATTCTATTGCTCCGGGATTCATTAAAACTCAGATGACCAAGGGGGTTCAAGAAGATGAGAATTTAAAAAAGATGATTGAAGGAATGACTCCTTTGGGATACATGGGGGAACCAGATGATATTGCCAATGCCGCCCTCTATTTAGCGAGTGAAGATTCAAAATATGTGACCGGAAATATCCTCTATGTTGATGGAGGTTGGACCGCGCAATAAAAGAAACTGCTGAAGCCAAGTAAACATTTGACATTTAGCTTTTTATCTGATAATTTAATCACAAGCGAATTTTCGCTTGCGATTTATTATTGATACAAAATATGCCAACAATCAGACAATTAATTAAGAAGAATAGAAAGCCTTTAAAAACTAAGACCAACACTCCCGGTCTTGCTTTTGGATTTAATCCATTAAAAAACAGACCTAAGGAATACGACGCACCTTTTAAGAAGGGAGTTTGTTTGAAAGTTTTCACCACTACACCGAAGAAACCTAACTCAGCTTTGAGAAAAGTTTGCAGAGTTAAATTAAGTAACGGAAACGAAGTTACCGCCTATATTCCTGGCGAAGGACACAACTTACAGGAGCACTCAATCGTGATGATCAGAGGAGGCAGGGTAAAAGACTTGCCGGGAGTTCGATATCACGTTGTAAGAGGCAGATTTGACTGTTCCGGAGTTGAAGGAAGAAAACAACAGAGAAGCGCTTACGGAGTTAAAAGACCAGTAAAAAAATAGTATATGGCAACAGGACTTAAATTTAAAAAGAAAGTTATTATGCCCGATTCAGTATATAACGACATTATGGTTGCTAAATTTATCAACCAAGTAATGACTAACGGGAAAAAGACAGTCGCCCAGAAAATAGTTTATGGCGCTTTTGATTTAATTAAAGATCAAACCAAAAAGAATCCTTTGGAAGTTTTCAGATTAGCCATTCAGAATGTATCTCCGGTATTGGAGGTAAAACCAAAGAGAGTCGGAGGAGCCACTTATCAGGTTCCAATGGAAGTTAAAGGAAATAGGAAATTGAGCTTGGCCATGAAATGGATGATTAATTCAGCCGCAGACAAGAAAGGCAAAGCGATGAGATTTAAATTAGCCGAAGAATTGATTGAAGCTTCAGAAAACAAAGGAAATTCAGTTAGAAAGAAAGAGAATGCTCACAAGATGGCAGAAGCCAACAGAGCATTTGCTCACTTTGCATGGTAATTTAATATACAAACCTATTTTAATAAAAATAGGTTTTGTGTTCTAAAATAAATAAAAAATATTATGAGCCGCCAATATCCAATCGAAAAATACAGAAACATCGGAATCATTGCTCACATTGATGCAGGTAAAACTACAACTAGTGAGAGAGTTTTGTTTTACACCGGAATATCACACAAGATTGGTGAAGTGCACGAAGGTGCGGCTGTAATGGATTGGATGGAACAAGAAAGAGAAAGAGGTATTACTATTACTTCTGCTGCTACGACTTGTTTTTGGTCTCCTGGTGACTACTTAAAGAAAGACAAAACAAACGAACACAGAATCAACCTTATCGATACTCCCGGACACATTGACTTCACTGCCGAAGTGCAAAGAAGTTTAAGAGTTTTGGACGGAGCGGTAGTTGTTTTTGATGGTGTTGCCGGAGTAGAGGCTCAATCAGAAACTGTATGGAGACAAGCGGACAGATATCACGTTCCTCGTGTTTGTTTCATTAATAAATTAGACAGAATGGGTGCAAGTTTTGAAAAGAGTTTGCAATCTATCTGGGACAAGTTAACTATTAACGCCGTTGCTCTTCAGTATCCAATCGGACAGGAAGAAGATTTTTCTGCTATTATTGATTTGATGGAAATGAAAGCCGTTAAGTTTGAAGGAGAAATGGGAAAGGATGTTATCAAGTTTGACATTCCCGAATCTTCAATGGAAGAAGCTAAGAAATGGAGACACAAAATGGTTGAGAAGATTGTGGCCGAAGATGAGGCACTAATGGAAAGATATTTAAACGAAGAAGAAATTTCAATAGAAGATTTGAGAGCAGCCTTAAGAAAAGCAACTATCAGTTATAAATTGGTTCCCGTATTAACTGGAACATCTTTAAGAAATAAAGGAGTTCAATTAGTTTTGGATGCAGTAGTCTACTACTTGCCAAGCCCGTTGGACGTTCCGGCTGTTAAAGGACATGATCCAGTTAATGAAGAGATTATAATAGAAAGACATCCTAAGGATGACGAGCCTTTCTCAGCTTTAGCTTTTAAGATTGCAACTGATCCTTTCGTTGGAACATTGACTTATGCCCGTGCTTATTCAGGAAAATTCAATAAAGGAGGTTATTTGTTAAATACTGTTTCTGGAGAAAGAGAAAGAATCGGTAGAATTCTTCGTATGCACTCTAATGAAAGAGAAGAGGTGGAAGAAGTATATGCCGGAGATATCGTTGCTTTCGTCGGATTAAAAAATACAACTACCGGACATACTCTTTGTGATGAATCGGGACCAATCGTTCTGGAGAAGATTGTTTTCCCTGAACCGGTTATTTCAATTCAAGTAGAACCGAAAGCCAAGGCAGACCAGGAAAAGATGGGTGCTTCATTAAAGAAGTTACAAGAAGAAGATCCAACCTTTAGAATGGAAACCAATCAGGAATCTGGTGAAATGGTTTTGTCAGGTATGGGAGAATTACATTTGGAAATTATTGTGGACAGATTGAAAAGAGAATTCGGAGTTGAAACCAATGTTGGTAGACCGCAAGTATCATACCGAGAAACAATCGACAGAAATGCTGATGCAGAATGTAAATACATTAAGCAGACTGGAGGTAGAGGTCAGTATGGTCACGTAAAGATCAAACTTGAACCACTAGAAAGAGGAAAAGGATTTGAATTTGTTAATGAAATTAAAGGAGGTTCCATTCCGAGAGAATATATTCCTGCAATTGAAAAAGGAATTAAAGAAGCAATGGCAAAAGGAGTTGTTGCTGGATATCCTTTAGTTGATATGAAAGTTATTTTATGGGATGGTTCGTTCCACGAAGTCGACTCTTCAGAAATGGCCTTTAAAATTGCCGGGTCAATGGCTTTACAAGATGGAGCGAAAAAAGGTGGAGCTCATTTGCTTGAGCCGATTATGAAATTAGAGGTAGTTGTTCCACCAGACTTCTTGGGAGATGTTATCGGAGATGTGTCAGCGAGAAGAGGACAGATTGAAGAAACAGAAGACAGACCGGGAGTTAAAGTTATTTACGCCAAAGTGCCTCTATCTGAAATGTTCAGTTATACAACTTCTCTTCGATCGTTGACCCAAGGAAGAGGAACATCATCAATGGAGTTCGATCATTACGAAAAAGTTCCCAATAACGTTGCCCAGGAAATAATAGAGGGTAAGAGAAAATAGTATGGAACTAAACGAAATTAAAAAGATAATCGAAGAAGAAGGAGGTAAAATAATCTTGGCCCAAGAAAACGGACCGACTCTGATAATCATGAAGTTTGAAGATTATAAGGGTAAGAAAGAGACAAGGGCCGAAGTCAAGACCGAGCAGGTCTCTAAAGTCCCGCGAGAGATTGAAGCGGAAACATTGAAGATTGACGACCTTCCTTTCTAACAGGTTATTGACTTTTTTCGAAATTTGGTTAAAATAGATTTGTTAATTATAAACATTAATCCGCTCTTTTTATTTTACGTCGGAATAATAGAAAAAGGGGATATAAATAATAAAAAAATAAATAATATAAAAATATGGCAACAGAAGTTTTTACAAGAACAAAACCACACTTGAACGTGGGAACCATTGGTCATGTTGACCACGGTAAAACTACTTTAAGTGCGGCAATATTACATTGCTTAGCAATGAAGAACGGAAAGACAGCAGAGAAGTCAGTATCTCAAATTGACTCAGCTCCTGAAGAAAAAGCAAGAGGTGTTACTATTAACATCGCTCACTTGGAGTATGAAACAGAAAATAGACACTACGCTCACATTGATTGTCCAGGCCACGCCGACTATATTAAGAATATGATTACCGGTGCTGCTCAGATGGATGGAGCGATTTTAGTAGTCGCTGCCACTGACGGTCCTATGCCTCAAACAAGAGAGCACATTCTTTTAGCTCACCAAGTAGGTTTACCTTCAGTAATCGTATTTTTGAACAAATGCGATATGGTTGAAGATGCAGAAATGATTGACCTAGTTGAAGACGAGGTAAGACAATTATTAAAGAAATACAATTTCCCAGGAGACGAGGTTCCAGTAGTCCGTGGTTCAGCTTTGAAAGCTTTAGAAGGCACATCTGTTGATGATCCTTGGGTACAAAAAGTTTTAGAACTAATGGATAAATTAGATTCATACATTCCTGAACCAGTTAGAGATACAGCTAAGCCTTTCTTGATGGCGATTGAAGATATTTTCTCAATTGAAGGAAGAGGTACAGTTGCAACTGGTAGAATTGAAAGAGGTATTGTTAATGCTAACGAAGAAGTTGAAGTTGTTGGTATTAGACCAACTGCTAAATCAACTGCTGTTTCTGTTGAAATGTTCAACAAGTCATTATCAACTGGCCAAGCCGGAGACAACGTTGGTATTTTATTGAGAGGATTAAAGAAAGAAGATATTGAGAGAGGACAAGTTTTGGCTAAATCAGGAACTATTACTCCTCACACAGAATTCGTTGCTCAGATTTATATTTTGACCAAAGAAGAAGGCGGAAGACACACTCCTTTCTTCTCAGGATACAAACCTCAATTCTTTATTCGTACAGCTGATATTACAGGAGATGTAATCTTGGCCGCTGGAACAGAAATGGTTATGCCTGGAGATACAGTTGAAGTAACTGTTAAGTTAATCGTTCCTGTAGCTTTGGAAGAAAAGCAAGGTTTTGCTATCAGAGAAGGTGGAAAGACAGTTGGAGCCGGTACTATTACTAAGATTATAAAGTAGAATAATTAATAAGATGTCAGCAGCCCTTAAAAAAACTGAAAAGGAAGTAACAGCAAAGTTGAGAATTAAGCTCCGCGCTTATGACCACAAAGTCATTGATAAAAGTGCCCAGCAGATTATTGAGATGGCGCTAAGGTGCGGAGTTAAAATTGCCGGACCGATTCCTTTGCCGATTGAGATAAACAAGTTTACTGTAAACAGGTCAACTTTCGTTCACAAGTCGGCCAGAGAGCAATTCGAAATGAGAATTCACAAGAGGGTTATTGATATTTTGAGTCCGAACCAGAAGGTGGTAGAGTCGTTAAAGTCATTGACTCTACCTGCTGGAGTGGATACCGAGATCAAGAGTATAATGTAGGTTAATTAATTAAATAATTGATTTATATAAATTAAAAGTTAATTGAATATTTGGTAATACTAGTCTTTAAGACTGGTTATCCAGTCTTTTTTTTGTAAAGTTATGAAATTCATATTAGGTAAAAAAATTGAAATGAGTCAGGTCTTCAAAGAGGACGGAACAGTAGTTCCCGTTACTCTTGTTCAGACTGGAGAATGCGGTGTTGTTCAGGTTAAGACTAAAGAAAAAGACGGATACGAAGCCATTAAGATTGGTTTCGAGGTATTACCGGAAAGAAAGATTAAGAAGACAGGAACACCATTCAGATATTTGAAAGAGTTTGAAGGAGACGTTGCTTCATACAAAGCAGGAGATAAGATTTTGGCAAACGTTTTTGCACCGGGAGATAAAATAAAGGTTTCCGGAGTATCTAAAGGAAAAGGATTCCAAGGAGGTGTAAAGAGATGGGGATTTTCCGGAAAACTTTCTTCAACCCACGGTAACAAGCACGAACACAGAACACTTGGTTCAACCGGTTGTTCTATTCCTGCTAGAGTTATCAAAGGTAGAAAAATGCCTGGTAGAACTGGTAGCGACAGAATTAGTGTGAAGAATTTGGAAGTGATGAAGATTGATATGAAGAATAATATTATAGCTTTGAAAGGTGCGATTCCTGGAAGAAGAGGAACGCTTTTGGAAATTAGAGGATAAATCATATGGCAAAGAAAGAAACAAAAATTAAAGAGGTGGTAGAAATCAAGACTGTTAAGACTGATTTACCGAAAGAAATATTTGAAGTTCCAATGAACTCTGATTTGATACATCAAGTTGTTGTTTCTCAAATGGGAAACAGAAGAACAGTTATCGCTCATGCTAAAGGAAGAGCCGAAGTATCTGGAGGTGGAATCAAACCTTGGAAACAGAAAGGAACTGGGCGTGCCAGAAGTGGATCTAATACATCATCTATCTGGGTTGGTGGAGGTGTTTCTCACGGACCGACAAAGGATAGAAACTTCAAGAAAGTTTTACCGAAGAATATTAAAAGAAAAGCTTTATTCGTTGCTTTATCAGACAAAGCCAGAGAAGGATTTTTAGTTGTTGCCGAATCATTGTCTTTGAAAGAAGCTAAGACTAAAGAAGCTAGAAACTTATTAAAGAATATCGGAATTAAAGAAAGATGTTTGGTTGTTTTGCCTAAGATAGACAAGAATGTTATTCTCGCAATGAGAAACTTGCCTAAGGTTTCAACCATTCAGGCTAAAGATTTGAATTGTTTAGATGTTGTTTCATCGAAGTATTTATTAACCGACAAAGAGGGAATAGCAGAAATTAAGAAAACATTTATAGACTAGTATGGCAATAAACATTTTCAAAAAAGAAAAAGGAGAGAAAGCGAAGAAAGAAACTGTTAAGAAAGAGAACAAGGAGATTTCGACAACGATAAAAAGCGTATTGAAGTCACCTTGCATTACAGAAAAGGCGGTTAACATGTCTGCTGCCGGAAACTTTTATGTTTTCCATGTAACGACCGATGCTAACAAAGTTGAAATCAAAAGCGCGATTGAAGCTAAATACAAAGTTGATGTGATTCAGATAAGAACAATCAATATTCCCAGAAAGAAAATATCAAAAGGAAGAAAGACTGGATTTAGAAGTGGATACAAGAAAGCCATTGTGAAGATTAAAGAAGGCCAAAAAATTGAAATTGTAGGACAATAATATGCAAAGAAAAACATTAAAATTGAAGAACCTACTTCCTTTATCTAAGAAGAAACCTGAAAAGAGTCTTCTAGTAAGAGTAAAGAGAACAGGAGGAAGAGGAAGTAATGGTAGAATTACTTCTTGGCAGAAAGGAGGCGGAGCCAGAAAGCTTTTAAGGTTGGTTGAGTTTGGACAGAAAAAAATCAACATACCGGCCGAAGTTCTTGCTTTGGAATACGATCCAAACAGAAATGCATTTTTAGCCTTAGTTCAATACGAAGACAAAGAAAAGAGATATATTATCGCTCCTGAAGGATTGAAAGCCGGAGACAAGGTAATCTGTGCTGACAAGGCTGAAGCCGACAATGGAAACAGAATGAAGTTGAAAAATATCCCAGAAGGAACTATGATCTATAATATTGAGCTAGAACCGGGAAAAGGCGGAATCTTGGTAAGATCAGCCGGAACTGGAGCCGTATTACAAAACTATGAAGGTGGATATGCTAACTTGAAAATGCCTTCTTCAGAAATCAGAAAGGTTAATGGAGAATGTTTTGCCTCAATTGGAAAGGTTTCTAATTCTGAATACAGATTTATCAATTGGTCAAAAGCCGGAAAGAGTAGAAAGAAAGGAATCAGACCACACGTTAGAGGTTCTGTTATGAACCCCTGTGACCACCCTCATGGAGGTGGAGAATGTAGAACAGGAATCGGTTTGAAGCATCCGAAGACTCCTTGGGGAAAACCAGCATTAGGAGTTAAGACCAGAAAGAAGAATAGATGGACAGCGAAGTTAATTATTCAAAGAAGAGTTAAGAAGAAGAGAAAATAAAAACAATATGTCAAGAAGTCTAAAAAAAGGACCATATATCGATCCGAATGTCACTAAAAAGATTGCAGGAAAGAAACCAAGCGAAACGGCCGCCATTAAAACATGGTCGAGAGCTTGTACTATTTCTCCCGAAATGATCGGCTTTACTTTTGGTGTACACAATGGAAAGGATTTTCTTCAGGTAAGAGTTACCGAAGAAATGGTTGGTCACAAGTTGGGAGAATTTTCTCCGACAACTAAATTTTTAAGACACGGAGGTAAAGCAAGTAAAGAACAGGAAAAAGGAGCCGCTCCAGCACCCGCTGCAGTTGCCCCAGCTAAAGTAAAATAATATGGCATTCAAAGTTGAATTAAATCATTTACATATCGCTCCAAGAAAGGCCAGATTAGTCGCCGACTTGGTAAGAGGAAAGAAGGCAGAAGAAGCCCAGGTGATTTTGAATTTCGCAATCAAGAGAGCTTCTGATCCGATATTGAAATTATTGAATTCAGCCCTTACTAATGCCAAGATAACCAAGAATGTTCCTGCTTCTGATTTATTTATTTCTAAGATTACAGTTGATGAGGGCCCAGCCGGAAAGAGAGTTTTGCCCAAATCAAGAGGTAGAGGAGAGATCATCAAGAAAAAGACTTCTCACGTAACTTTAGTTTTAGACGTGAAGAGAGAAGAAGTTAAGAAAGACAAGAAGGCAAAGAAAGAAACTGAAGCGAAGGAAGAAAAAGTAGTTGAAAAGAAAGTTGAGAAAAAAGTAAAGAAAACAATAACAAAGAAGAAATAAAAAAATGAGTCACAAAGTCCACCCTAAAATTTTTAGAATCAGAGGAATCGAAGACTGGTTGTCACACGGTTTTTACGGCAACAAACCTTTGAAGAGTATTAAAGAGGATTACATCATCAGGACTTTTTTGACTAACAAATTGAAAGAATCAAGCGTGGAAAAAGTTGAGATCGAAAGATACAGCAACAAAACCAGCGTTATCATTCATTCAGCCAGACCCGGTTTGATTATCGGACGTGGCGGTGAAGGAATTGAAAAGATAAGATTGGAATTATTGAAAGAGGTTTTCAAGAAGAATGATTTAGGTTTAAAAGAATTAAGCGAATTGGGAAAGAGATTGAAGTTAGAAGTAAGAGAGGTTTCTAATCCTTGGACTTCTTCAGTTTTGGTTAATCAATGGATTGCTCAGAAGATTGAAAAAAGAACACCATTCAGAAAGACCATTAAACAGGCCATTGAAAAAGTTATGGCCAACAAAGGTGTTAAAGGAGTAAAAATCATGGTTTCAGGAAGATTGGACGGTGCTCAGATTGCTAGATCAGAATGGTTAGAAAAAGGCAGATTGCCCAGACAGACAATCAGAGCCGATATTGATTATGGTTTCGGAGAAGCCAGATGTACCTACGGTGCAATTGGAATAAAGGTTTGGATATACAAAGGAGATAAATTTGAATAAAAATCATGTTAGCCCCAAAAAGATTAAAACATAGAAAGCATCAGAAGGGTAGAAGAATCAACAGAACCTTCGAAAGCAAAGGTACTAAAATTAGTTTCGGTAGCTTTGGATTGAAAGCAACTACTGATAAGTGGATTACTTCTAACCAGATCGAAGCTTGCAGAAGAGCAATCATCAGATATTTAAAGAAGGGAGGAAAGTTGTGGGTTAGAGTATTTCCTGATAAGGTTAGAACTAAGAAAGGACAAGAGGTGCCGATGGGAGGAGGTAAGGGTTCTCTTGATCACTACGTATTCCCAGTCAGACCGGGCAGAATATTATTTGAATTAGAAGGAATACCTGAAGCCGATGCCAGAGAAGCTTTCAGAAAAGCAGGAGATAAGTTGCCATTGAAGACAAAATTTGTTAAAAAGCAGTAATATGAAAAGTAAAGAATTAGTTTTAAAATCTAAAGATGAATTGGTAACATTGATGAATGAGAAAAAGAAGAGATGTGAAGAACTTCACTTCAAGGCTGTTTCTGGAGGAATTAAGAATACCAAAGAGTTAAGAGAAGATAAGAAAGATATTGCTAGGATTTTGACTATATTAAATAAAAAATAGTATGCCAAAAAAGGAATTAATAGGAAAAATAGTATCGGATAAAATGCAGAAGACTGTTGTAGTTGAGGTTGAAAGAATTAAAGAACATCCGAAGTACAAGAGAAGATACAAGATTCACAAGAAATACAAGGCTCACACAGAGACCGGAGAATTTAAAATGGGAGACAAGGTTGTAATCAGAGAAGCAAAGCCGATGTCAAAAGATAAGAAATGGGAAGTGGTTTCAAAATATCTAAGTAAATAAAAGAAAATGATACAAGTACAGACATTATTAAAGGTAGCCGACAATTCAGGCGCCAAGATGGCTAAATGTATCCGTGTTTTAGGCGGAACATATAGAAGATACGCATCACTGGGTGATATTATTGTGGTTGCCGTAAAAGATGCCGAACCGAGAAAGGTAGTAAAGAAGCACCAAGTTCTAAAGGCCGTTATCGTCAGAGAGAGAGGTGCAGTTAGAAGAAGCAACGGAACATATATTCGTTTCGATGATAATGCTATCGTTATGCTTGAAGGCGCATCAAAGGAACCTAAGGGAACAAGAATCTTAGGACCAGTTGCGAGAGAGGTGAGAGAAAAAGGATTCGAAAAGATTTCAACAATGACAAAAGATTTAGTTTAAACATATGAAGATAAAAAAGGACGATCAAGTTTTAATAATCGCGGGCAATGACAAAGGCAAAAAAGGAAAGGTTTTGAAATCTATTCCTACAAAAAGCCGAATTGTTGTTGAAGGAATTGCTTTGGTAAAGAAGCATGTTAAGCCCAAGAAATCCGGACAGAAAGGACAGGTAGTTTCTGCTCCCAGAGCAATCAATATTTCAAACGTTGAGTTGGTTTGTTCTAAGTGCGGAAAAGCAACCAGAGTCGGATACGAAATAGTTGAAGGAAAGAAATACCGCGTTTGTAAGAAATGTGGAGCACGCATTTAATTAAAATATTATGGCAATAACAAGCATTAAAGAAAAATACAAGAAGATCGCCGTCCCTCAAATGAAGGAAAAGTTCGGATACAAAAACGTTATGGCGATTCCAAGATTGGACAAAGTAGTTATCAATATTGGTTTTGGAAGAGTTATTTCTCCGAAGACAAAAGATGAACAGAGAAAATTCGTTGACTATATCTTAACTAATCTTTCCAGTATTTGCGGACAAAAGCCGGTAACAACCGTAGCCAGAAAATCAATTTCTACTTTTAAATTAAGAGAAGGAAGTATTATTGGATCAAAGGTTACTTTGAGAGGAAAGAAAATGAGCGACTTTTTGGAAAAATTGGTTAACGTTGTTTTACCTCGTTCCAGAGATTTCTTGGGAATTAATCCTAAATCAATTGATGAGAAAGGAAATTTGAATTTGGGAATTAAAGAGCATATTGCTTTCCCGGAAATATCTCCAGAAAAGTCTCCGATTATTTTAGGAATGGAAGTTACAGTTACAACCACTGCCAAGAGCAAAGCCGAAGGATTGGAATTGTTTAAGTTACTTGACTTTCCCTTTAAGAAAAGTTAAAGTCAAAAAGTGTTAAATTATGGCAAAAACATCACAAATAGCAAAATCAGCAAAGACACCGAAATTTTCTTCAAGAATAGTAAGAAGATGTTTTAAGTGTGGAAGAAAACATGGTTACATCAGAAAGTTCGGCCTATGCAGAATTTGCTTCAGAGAAATGGCGAACAAAGGAGAGTTGCCCGGAGTTAAGAAAAGTAGTTGGTAATTATATATAACGAAAATGGACCCAATAGCAGACATGATCAGTTCAATAAATAACGCCTTAGCTGTCGAAAAGAAACAGATAGCTCTTTATCCATACTCGGATTACAAGTATGCAATTCTTGAGGTTTTAAAGAAAGAAGGCTTGATTGAGGGTATTGATAAGAAAGGAAGATTGTCAAAGAGAAAGATTGTTGTTGATTTTAAATACGATCCAGAAGGAAAGTCTGTTATCACAAAGATTAAGAAGATTTCTAAACAAGGACAGAGAATCTATTCAACTCACAATGAGTTGAAGCCGGTTAAATCAGGACACGGAATTTCATTAATCAGCACATCGAAAGGAATAATGACTAATAAAGAAGCGAGAAAGGCGAAGATCGGAGGAGAAATAATTTGTGAAATTTGGTAATATGTCAAGAATAGGAAAAAAAGAAATTTTAATACCAGCCGGAGTTGAAGTAAAGATCAACGGAACAGATATCGAGGTTAAAGGACCTAAAGGTTCTTTATCAATGAAAGCTGTTGATGCGATTGCAATCGAAATAAAAGAGAATGCAATTCATTTTACTCCTAAGAAATTGGATTTGAAATCTAACGCTCTTTGGGGTTTAACTAGAACTTTGGTTTCAAACATGATTGACGGAGTCACTAAAGGATTTGAAAAGAAATTGGAGATCAACGGAGTCGGTTTTAAAGCTAGAACCGAAGGCAAGAAGTTGGTTTTAGATGTCGGTTTAAGTCACACAGTGGATATTGAAGCTCCTACTGGAATTGAATTTAAGGTAGAAAAGAACGTTATCACCGTTTCCGGAATAGACAAAGCATTAGTCGGACAGACTTCTGCCACCATTAGAAAGGTTAAGCCACCAGAACCGTACAAAGGAAAAGGTATTAAATACGATACAGAAATTATTAAGAGAAAGCTTGGCAAGAAGGCAGCTGCAGGTGCATAATATATTTGAAATACATGTTAGAAAAAAAAGCAAAAAGAATAATAAGGCACAAGAGGGTAAGAGCAAAGGCTGATGGTACTGCTAGTAAGCCAAGACTTTGCGTTTTCCGTTCGAACCAGCATATTTATGCTCAATTGATTGACGATGCTACCGGCAAGACTCTTTTGGCTGTAAACGATTCAACCACTAAAGGTAAAGACAAGAAATCTGATTCTTCAAAGAAGATTGGTTTGGAAATTGCCAAGAAGGCAGTTGAGAAAAAGATAACTGAAGTGATTTTTGATCGTGGAGGATATAAGTATCACGGTCGTGTTAAGGCCTTAGCCGAAGGTGCAAGAGAAGGCGGATTAAAATTCTAATTAAATATGAAAAGAGAAAGAAACACAAAATTTGATAAGAAGAACGAAGTAAAGGATGAATTTGAATCCAAGCTTTTAGACTTGGCCAGAGTTACTAAGGTAACCGGAGGAGGAAAGACGATGAGATTCAGAGCCGTTATCGTTGCCGGAAACAAGATGGGCAAAGTTGGTATCGGTGCTGCCAAAGGTTTGGATGTTTCTCAAGCCATTGAAAAAGCAACCAGAGTTGCTAAAAAGAATTTGAAAGACATTCCGACAACTGAAGGAACAATTCCTTTTGAAGTTGAAGCTAAGTTCGGTCCTTCTCGCGTTATACTAAAACCACAAAAGAAAGGTAAAGGTTTGGTGGCCGGAGGAACAGTGAGAATTATTTGTTCTTTAGCCGGAATTCAGGATATTTCTTCTAAGACATTATCTAGAACAAGAAATAAATTAAACAATGCACAAGCGACAATGCAAGCTTTGGCTAAATTGACGAAGAAATAATATGCAATTACACGAATTAAAAAAGAATACAACCACTAAGAGAAAGAAGAGGGTTGGTCGCGGAGGAAAGAAAGGAACATATTGCGGCGGCGGAGGAAAAGGACAGAAGGGAAGAGCCGGTGCAAAGTTCAAACCGATTATCCGTGGTTGGATCAAAAGATATCCTAAGCTAAGAGGATATAATTTCAATACTCAAACCGAAGTTTCAGCAGTTAATTTGGATGTTTTAGAAAAAGCATTTGAAACAAACGCTCTTGTTAATCCCGAATCATTGGTTGCTAAAAGGATTATCAGAAAAGTTGATGGAAAACTTCCAACAATTAAAATTTTAGGAACAGGAGAAATTAAGAAAGCTTTAACTATTGAAGGTTGCTTGGTTTCAAAGACTGTCCAGGAAAAAATAGAAAAAGCCGGAGGAACGGTTAAAACTAAATCGGTAAAAGAAGTTGAAAAGAAAGGAGTTTCTAAAGCAAAAACTAAAAAGTAAAAACTATGTTCAAAAAGATTACAGAAATTTTTAAGGCAAAAGACTTAAGATATAAGATACTTTTTGTTTTAGGAGTTTTTGCTACTTTTAGATTAATGGCTAATATTCCCGTTCCGGGAATCGATGTGGCCAGAATTCAGCAATTCTTTGCTGGCAATCAATTCTTCGGAATGATGAACTTGTTTACTGGAGGAGCATTGGACAAAGTATCGATTGTCATGCTTGGCCTTGGACCTTACATCACCGCCGTCATCGTTTTCCAACTTTTAACTATGATTTTTCCTCAAATGGAAAAGTTGTATAAAGAAGAAGGAGAAGCTGGAAGACAGAAATTCAATCAATACTGCAGAATTGCCGGTATTCCTTTGGCGATGATTCAGGGTTATGCTATGTTGTTCTACTTGAAAGCTCAGGGAGTAATCGGAGCTTTGGACCCAGTAACTATTATTGCGGCCGTAGCGGCGATTACCGCTGCTTCAACTATTTTGATGTGGTTGGGAGAGTTAATCTCTGAAAAAGGAATTGGAAACGGAGTATCATTATTGATTTTTGCCGGTATCGTCGCTGATTTCCCAAACAACGTTCAAAAGATGTTTTTAACTTTTGACCAGAGTCAGATCTTTTCATACATTCTATTTTTAATATTATCAGTGGCTATTATCGCCGGTGTGGTTCTAATTAATGAGGGAAGAAGAAATATTCCCGTATCTTATGCCAAGAGAGTGAGAGGCAACAAGATGTACGGCGGTGCTTCAACTTATTTACCTTTGAATATTAACCCGGCCGGAGTTATTCCCGTCATCTTCGCCATTTCCATTTTGATGATTCCATCAATGTTGGCTTCATTCTTTAATTGGGGCTTTATAACCGATGCGTTAAATAATGCTTGGATTTACGGAATAATCTATTTCGTCTTAGTCTTTATTTTTACATTTTTCTACACTGCCGTTACTTTTGACCCTAAAAGTATTTCTACTAATTTACAGAAAATGGGAGGATTCATCCCAGGCATTAGACCAGGAGAAAACACTGCTCAATTCTTGCAAGCAATTTTATCAAGAGTTTTGGTAGTCGGTGCAACCAGCTTGGGATTAATCGCTGTTATGCCATCAATTATTCAGGGTGCGACCGGAGTTCAGCAATTCAGCTTTATGATCGGAGGAACTGCTCTAATCATTATCGTTTCGGTAGCCTTGGATACAATGAAACAAATCAATTCTCAGTTAGAAATGAGAGAATATGATTCATAGGTAAATTTAAAGAAATAGAAGATTGGGGATAAACCAGTCTTCTATTTTTTTGTTTTGTATTTTATAATAAAACATAAGCATAAAAGAAAACATATGGAAAAGTCTCCTTTAATCTTAATATTATTAGGTAAGTCCGGATCGGGAAAGGGAACCCAGGTCGATCTTTTGAAAGATAAACTGGGATTGGATTTCTTGGGCACCGGAGCATTATTAAGAGAAAGGAAGAAAGCAGGAGATTTTTCAGCTAATAAGATTTCGGCTGTTATCGACAATGGAGGAATTGTTCCACCACCAGTAGTTTTTAAACTATGGATGGAAAAGTTCGATGAATTTAAAAACAAAGGAGATGAATTCAAAGGAATTATTCTTGACGGTTCTCCCAGAAAAATACTGGAGGCACAATTAATGGATGACGCTTTGGGTTGGTTCGAATGGGATTCGAGGGTGAAGATTTTATTGATTGATATTTCTGACGAAGAAGCGATCAATCGAATTGCCAAAAGAAAGATTTGTCCGAAGTGCGGAAAGATCTTTATCATTTCCGATTCAAATGATTTAGACGTTTGTCCGGAATGCGGAGAAAAATTAATCATCAGACCGGAAGATACAGTCGAAGGAACTCAAAAAAGATTGGAATGGTTCAGAGAAGAAGTCGGAGAAACAATCAATTATTATGAATCAGCCGGAAGATTGATAAAGATTAACGGTGAACAATCAATTGAAAATGTTTTTAACGACATTATGAAAGAAATTGAAAAAGATGATAACAATTAAAACAAAAGAAGAAATAGAAGTGATGGCGAAAGGAGGGAAGATATTGAAATCAATTATTGATGAATTGGGGAGCCATATTGCCGTTGGAGTTTCGGGAACAGAATTGGAAAAAATGGCTGAGAAGATGATTACAGAAAATGACGGAGAATTTAGTTTTAAAGGACAGGACGGATTTCCGTCTTGTCTCTGTTTTTCTATTAACGAAGAAATCGTTCACGGAATTCCGGATAAGAGGGTTTTAAAAAATGGAGACATCGTTACTTTGGATTTAGGCATCTTTTTTCATTTGAATAAATTTGTAGCAGAAATCGATGAAACTAAATATCCCAACTTAAAGAAAGGATTCCATACTGATATGGCCAGAACCTACCTGGTTGGAGAGGCTGACCCAGAAGTCCAAAGACTCGTTAAAGCCACCAAAAAGGCTTTAAAGAGGGGTATTTCCAAGGTTAAGGCCGGAAACACATTTGGTGAATTGGGTGAGGCTATTTGCAAGTTTAGCGAACAGCAGGGATTTAGTTCAATTAGGAATTTATGCGGCCACGGAATCGGGGCGGAACTACATGAAGATCCAGATGTTTTAAATTACGGGAAAAAAAGCTGGGGAGAGGTAATGAAAGAGGGAATGGTCTTCTGTATTGAACCAATGCTTTCCATGGGAGATTACGATATTAAAAAAAGGGGAATGGCATATATTACCGAAGACAGTTCTTTGTCGGCCCACTTTGAAGACATGGTGGCAATTACCAAAGACGGAGTTAGGGTATTGACAGAATAAAAAACGTGTTTTATAATATAGACATGATGAACGAGGGGTTCATTAAAGTCGCAGGGAGGACCATTCCTTCCAAAAGAATTGAACAGTCGTTGAACGCACCTATCAGCAGCGCCCGAGGATTTCGGGAGCAAGTGGAGATGCCGAGGAGCTCTTCTTCTCTGCAATTGGACGTTCTGTCCATACTCTACATGGAAAAGAGAGGTTTACCAATAGCCGAATAAGCTATTTGTCCCTCTCTTTTTATTATTAAGGAAAATATCTGTCGATTTGACAGATTTTTTTAAAAACATTATAATTTTAATTGGTGGAATATGGTTTCACAACACACCGCTGAAAACAAAGCTCCCTTAACAACTGAACAGCACAAAGGAGAAACTGCAATTCCTTTAACATTCAGGGGTATAATAATACCCAGAAAAATTGTTCAAGTAATTCAGCCTCCTCCGGAAGAAACTTCCCGTGGCGGAAGCAGGATTCTTGTAGGATCATCATCTCTCTGTGAATCATCATTCTTCAGAGAAGTACAAAATATCGGTGCTCTCGGCGAGTTTGATGTTTCTCATTAATGGGTATTAATTACTTTTAAAATAAAAGAAAATTAGTACCCTTCTTTTTTTTGTAAAAATAAATTTAAAATGATAGAATATCGGTATGGATAAAAAAGAAACTGAATTGAGATACGATTCTTTAAATGACGATTGGGTCATTATTTCTCCGCTCCGGGCCGAAAGATTAAAAGACAAGTCATCTGATTGTCCTTTTTGTAATATTGAAAAACAGGAAAAGCCTATTTTGGTTTATTCAAACGGAGTTAAGAGTGATACCAAGGATCTCAATGATTGGACAACGGCTGTTATTCCCAACAAATATCCCATTTTTATCCCTTCTCAGGAAAGCGGAAAAGAAAAAGAAACAGATATTTATTCCAAGATTAAATCTAAAGGATTTCATGAATTGGTTATTACGAAAGATCATGAAAAAAGCTTAGCTCTTTTGCCGATAGATAAAATCAAAGAAGTCTTTACTTGTTTCCAAGAAAGAATCATTGATTTCAAGAATTACGACTTTGTGAAGAATGTCGTTATTATTCATAATCACGGAAAAGAAGCTGCTAGTAGTCAACCCCATCCTCATTCTCAGATTTTTACCGCTCCGTTAATTGATAAAGATTTGAAAGTAATGCTGGATAAGCACAACGATTATTTTAAAAAAAATAATGAATGCCTTAGATGCAAAATCAATAAAGAAGAAAAGAATCTAAAAGAAAGAATTGTTTTTGAGAATAAAGATTTTATCGCCTATATTCCTTTTGCTCCCAAGCTTGTATATCAGACTATTATTTCTCCCAAAAAACATGCTTCGAGATTTGAAGAAATTACTGAAAAAGAAAAAGAAAGCTTGGCAGAAATATTTAAAGAAGTTCTTTTAAGAATGTATAAAGGATTGAATAATCCGTCATATAATTTCTATCTGCATACCGCTCCACTGGATAAAGAATATCCATACTTCCATTGGTATTTTTCTATTTTTCCGAGAGTATCGATTCTGGCCGGATTCGAGATAGAATCACAAATGAAAGTCTTATCAATCTATCCTGAAGATCAAGCTTTATTTTTAAGAAATCAAAATAAATAAAAATATATGAAACCATTAATCGTTGCCAACTGGAAGTGTAATCCTAAAAGCCTTGCCGAGGCTAAAGAATTATTGGAAAAAGTAATTAACGGAGTTAATGATGAAGAGGTCATTATTTGTCCGCCGTCTGTTTTTATCAATTCTTTGATTGATGACCGAATTCTATTCGGCGCTCAGAATTGTTTTGAAAAAGAAGGAGCTTTTACCGGAGAAAACTCTGTTTCCATGCTTGAAGACTTGGGAGTTAAATATGTTATCCTGGGCCATTCGGAAAGAAGGAATATTTTCAAGGAAACTAACGAAGAAATCAATTCTAAATTAATTAAGGTTTTAGAGTCTAAAATAACCCCGATTCTCTGTATCGGTGAAAAAGGGGAAGAGAGGGGAGAGGGCAAGACTTTTGAGGTCCTATCAGAACAATTAGATGTTTGTTTGAATAATATTTCTAATCCCGAGAAAATTATTTTAGCTTACGAACCGGTTTGGGCAATCGGAACGGGAAAGTTTGCCGAAGTTTCAGATATTAGAGAAATTAAATCTTTTATTCAGGATTTCTTGATCAAGAAGTTTAATAAAGAAGTTGCTGAAAATATCAGGATTCTATACGGAGGAAGCGTTGATTCAAATAATGTCCATTCATATATTGTTGAAGCTAAAATGGACGGGGTTTTGGTCGGAGGCGCTTCTCTCAAAGCTGATGAATTTTTGAAGTTAATAAAATCCGCCTAAAGCGGAACAATTTTGTGAGATTCGGAAGATTGTATCTTCCATAAAAAAGAGTGAGTTATTCGATAATCTATACCGGTCTTGTCTTTTCGTTTTCACGCATTATGACGATGAATTCAAATAAAGAAATAATCTTCACCTCCTTTGGTGTACTGAAATCATTATACTTATTTTTTGATTTTTTGCAAGATGTTCATGGGGAAGCAAGATGTATAAATCGTGCTTCCCATTCGGTACGAGTGCTTTCAAGTCGTCCTTTTTTAGATCAGGTAACAATCATCGGACGACGATCGCTGTGAAACGGGTGACGAGGCACCCATATCCAGGAGATGGAGACATGCTTATTCCTCCTATTTTTGCAGTGCATATGTTTCAAGAGATAAACATTATTGAAATGTTTTCTCCGATTCAGACCATATCAAGGCATACACCTTGACGAGCAGATTGGGTGTCGGTGCTCAGCAAACGAGTGCAATACAACACATGGTTTTGCTTATCCCTCCCAGTACAATGTACTTTTTTCAATATATCATTAATTAAAAAAAGTGCAAATTAAAACCGCCTAATGCGGTATTTTAGTGGGGCGAACTTGTTTGTTTCGTCCGCCCACACATCTGCTTCACAACTTAGCCAACGACTGCAACGGTACACGTCATGGTGTCTGTTTTCCTCCTAGTACAAATGTACTGTTTTTAATATATCTATTAAATTATAAATATGCAACAATATTGTGCGACATTTATATCAGAACATATTTAAAGGGGAAGAGGCGAGATTAGTTTTTCATGTTTTTGCCGCTGTGAAATTGTCGGTGAACATCTCTCAGTCTCTTATTGGTCACGTGGGTATAGATCTGAGTGGTGGCAATATTTTTGTGTCCCAAGAATTCTTGAATGGTTCTTAAATCAACTCCTTGGCCGAGTAAATCCGTGGCATAACTATGCCTTAAAGTATGCGGAGTGGTAAAGAAAGGAATATTGCCGAGCGTGGCATACTTCTTCACGATTCTTTCAATGGAACGAGCCGTTAAACGGCCTTCTGAGGCGGTTCTGGCCCGATAATGAATAAAGAGAGCTTTATCCTCATCATCACGGGTTTTAAGGTATTTTTTGACCCAATCCAGGGCTCGTTCCGAGAAGTAAACAGTACGGGGATGCTTGCCTTTGCCGATAATGCCAAGTTCAAGGTCTTTCTTATCACTTAAGGCCTTAAACTGCTCTTTATTAAGAGCTACTAATTCGGCGATTCTTAGGCCGGTCGAAAAGAGGGATTCCAGAATAGCTCGGTCACGTAGCCCGTCATTAGTTTCGGTATTGGGAGCAAGGAGTAGTTTTTCTATTTGGTCCAAGGTCAAAAACTTCACAGTTTTTTCTTTCTTGGCATCCTTGGGCAATTGTATCTTATCAGCCGGCAAAGAGATAATATCTTTATCAGTGAAGAAGCTCAAAAGCGATCGTAGGGCGATTAGGTAATAGTTTTGGGTCAGCTTGGATAACGGCTTGTCCTGGTTCTTATCTTTAAACCTGGCTAAGAACAATCTATAGTTCCAAATTTCTTCGGGAGTTAAATCATGCGGCAACATATTTTCTTTTTTGGTGGCCTTCAGCCAGTCGGTAAACTTCTTTAAATAGCGGCCGTAGTTTTTCTGAGTGTTATCAGATAGACCTTTTTCTATTTCACAATAATCTAAGAAGTCAGGAATATGTTTTATGATTGGTTTATTGGATTTTTGCATGAGGTTATGATCATTATTATTGTAGAAACGTAAATTAGAGCTTAATTGTAAAACATTGATGTATTGTTAAACAAATTATTTTTAATTTTTATTTTTTTTCACAAAAATATTTTTAGGGAATAAATACAGGTGATATAGTTATCAAATGATTTCTATAAACGCATTTTAAAAGGTCGTGATTTTAGGGCTAAAACGTGTAAAACAATGATAGATATGTAACACGGGCTTTTAAGCCCCCTGAAATGTCGCTTAACCTACATTGTCCGACGTTTATGATTTAATAATATATCAGGCTTTGCGGCCTGTCAAGTGTATCCCCTCGCTGTGTTTGATGAAAATTTAGGAGGAACATGTTCTCACTTCTGGAAACATGCCTCCCAAATTTATTTCTTCGTTATACTTCAGAATTCCCGAAGCGATAACGCTTGCGGCATCAGATGCTTCGATGCCCATGTTGATGGCGTTGTCCCTAGCTGGACGAATGTCACCATTCTCTACCATCTCCCTCAGTCTTCCTAACCGGAGAAGATATTCATGCCTTTCTACCGGAAACCCCATTGCGATGGAGAGTTCGTTTCCCTGCCGGTTTGGATCCTTGGGGATCTCATTGACAGGAACAAGGCCGGTGTTCGATATGCAAACCATTCTGTGAGGAACTGTGGTTCCCCGTCTTGGATCTTTACTTATCTCGTTCATAGTTACTGAGAGTATTATAAAACGAGGAGTATATTTTGTCAAGAAGTTATAAATAAAATAAAAACCAGAAAAATAATTACTGGTTTAAGCTAATGCTCTCGTGTCGGCAAAGTTGTAAACAATGTTTTCAACCACGACTTTTTTAATGACGTATCCTTTGGGAAGTCTTTTTGAAAAATCGAATGCACCGATGTGGCAAAATCTTTTCATGGCACAATCCCCGTCTGGAAGATCTGTGATTCCTCCAAGAACGCATCCTCCGAAAATTCCATCTGGGCCGCAAGTAAATCTTTGATCTATTTTACTTCTTCCCATTAAGTGGCAGTAAGGAATTTTTACAATCCTTCTTCCCCTGTCTATTCGGAGAGCCTTGGAGTCAATGTGATTTCCTCCGATATGTGTTCCCTCAAAGAAAAGATAGAATTTTTTGATAACGTCTTTGACATTCTCTCCTTCGATGATAGTCCAGGTATCGTGAACTCCGTAGTTGTTTGTTCTTATAGCCTCCTCATTGTAGTCGCTTTCGTTGTCATAACAGACAAGGACTCCAACGCCATCTTTGACGATATATTTTTCGAAAGTAGGATGACGGCTCAAGCTGAAATTCATCCTGTTCTCTTGTAAAGGTACGTAGTAAAACGCCATCATTGTCATCACTCCCATTTAGTTGTTATGGGCTGGCTATATAGTAATATAAAATACTAAAAAGTCAATTGATTACTTTCCACCTCTTCTTTCTCTTTCGGAATAATCTTTTATTGCTTCCTCGAATTGTTTCTCCTTAAAGTCAGGAAAATATTTATTAGTAAAATATAATTGAGAGTAAGCAGTGTGCCACATCATAAAGCCGGCGGAAAGATGAGGATCGTTTTCGCAGCCGGTCCTGATTAATAAATCAACGGGAGGCAAATCTTTAGTCCAGAGATTTTCTAATATAGTTTTTTCATTCACGTCTCCCCTCTTTTCTTTTATCTTTTTAATGCAATCAATCATTTCATCGGTTCCATTGTAGGCCATTAAAAAAGTAACTAAATATTTGTCGTAGTTTTTTGTTTTTTCAATTGCGTTCTCGATTGCCTTAATCGTTGACGCGGGAAAATATTCTCTCCACTTCCCTATTACTTCTACCTTGACCTTGTTTTTGTGAACCTTTTCGTTGTCAGCTAATTTATCGAATTCTTTTTCAAAGATCTTTAAAAGGCAATTAACTTCACTCTTAGATCTTTTTAAAATATTATCCAAAGAACTGCCCCAGATTGTTAAATATGGAATCTTCATTTCCAAGGCTTTTTCGATTATTTCTTCTGCTGTTCCGGCTCCTTTCTGGTGGCCGATAAAAGCTTTCTGGTGACCGACAAACGAAGCTAAGTTTTTCTTCTTGGCCCAGCGTCTGTTGCCGTCCGGGATGATTGCGACGTGATTAGGAATTTTCATTTTGTATTAGTATTAAGCTCTTTCCTTCAATTATTTCTATCGGCTCTTTTTCTTGAGTTTTAGCAAAGATATATCCTAGAAAAAAGCACAAAAGAGCAATCAGGAGGATACAGACAATAAGGACTATTTTGTCCTGGTTTTCTTTGACAAAATCCATTATTTTTGTTAACATTTCTTTGTTAATAATAACTGCCGATTAATACATATATATTAAGGTAAAATCGACAAAGAGTCAAAATGGCAACAACCAAAGCCGCGGGTACAAGCCGCTTGGGAAGAGATTCCCAACCAAAATATTTAGGAGTTAAACTATTCGAAGGCCAAAAAGCTAAAATTGGTTCTATTATCATACGCCAAAGAGGTTCTAAATTCATTGCCGGTCACAACGTTAAGATGGGCAAAGACAACACTCTTTACGCTGTAAAGGACGGTCTTGTTTCTTTTGAAACCAAGAGAAAGAAGATATTTGATGGTTCACAGAGATTGGCTAAGGTAGTGAATGTAGACGCTAAATAAATTAAAAAGAGAAACCAGAGGTTTAGGCCTCTGGTTTTTTGTTTCCCGCTACTTTTATAAATTCCTTAAACAATGGATGTGGAGACAAAGGTCTTGATTTTAATTCCGGGTGGAATTGAACTCCGACAAAGAACGGATGGTCTTTCAATTCAACAATTTCAACTAAGTCTTTTTTTTCATTAATTCCTCCGATTATCAATCCTTTAGAAATCAATAAATCTCGGTAATCATTATTGACTTCATAGCGGTGGCGATGTCTCTCTGAAATCAATTCTGATTTATAGGCTCTGTAGCTGTTAGTTCCTTTTATGACTTTGCAATCCCAAGAACCTAAACGCATTGTTCCGCCGTAGTTGTGCTTCTTCATTAAATCTTTCTGTTCTTCCATCAAATCAATTACCGGGTTTTTGGCTTTAGCATCAAACTCTCTTGAAGTTGCATCTTTGATACCGCAAACATTTCTTGCAAATTCAATGGTGGCTAATTGTAGTCCGAGACATAGTCCCAAGAAAGGGATTTTATTTTTTCTGCAATATTCAATCACCTTTATCTTCCCTTCCGTTCCTCTGGTACCGAATCCTCCGGGAACGATAATACCGTCGTATTCTTTTAACTTATTTAATTCAGTTTTGTCTCCAGTTTCAAACTTCTGAGCTGATAACCAATGAATATCCGGGTTTTTGTTATTGGCCCAGGCAGCATGCTTTACCGCTTCGATGACAGAGATATATGAATCGGTTAAAGAGAACTCTCCTGATTCGAAATACTTTCCGACGATTCCAATCTTCACATCTTCCTTTTCTTTTTTAATCGTCTTAACCATCTTATCCCACTCTTTCATGTCATGGGTTTTGGATCTTAATTTTAACTTCTTTAAGATTCTGTCTCCTAATCCTTCTTTTTCAAAATTGAAAGGTATTTCATAGATTGAATCGGCGTCGGGAGCGGAAATAACATCCTTTGTATCTAAATTACAAAAAACAGAAATTTTCCTTTTTCTCGGTTCGTCTAATGAAACCGAAGCTCGGCCTAAAATGAAGTCAGGTTGAATTCCCGCTTCATTTAATAGTCGGGCTGAAGTTTGAGATGGTTTGGTTTTCATTTCTCCGATTGTCTTAATGGTCGGTAAATAAGTAACCAATGCAAAAAGAACCTTTTTGGGATGTTTCAATTTCATCATTCTGGCTGCTTCCAAGAAAAGAAGATTTTGGTATTCCCCCACTGTTCCTCCGATTTCAATCATCACAAAATCAGCTTTGTCTTTTTTGGCTACTTTTTCAATTCGAGAAATTACTTCATTGGGAATGTCGGGAACCACTTCTACACAGCGGCCGTTGAATTCAAGATTCCTTTCTTTTTGAATAACGGTTTGATAAACTCTGCCGGTGGTCATGTAATTATCAGTTGATAATTCGATATTCAAGAATCTTTCGTAGTTACCTACATCTTGATCGCATTCGGTTCCGTCATTGGTGACAAAAGTTTCTCCATGCTCAATGGGGTTCATAGTACCGGCATCAACATTGATATAAGGATCAATTTTAATAGCCGAAACTTTAAATCCTCTTCCTTGCAGTATTTTTCCGATTGAAGCGGTGGCGGCTCCTTTTCCAACACTGCTCATTACTCCGCCTCCGACAAAAATATAATATGCCATATCTATATATATTTAATCAAAAAGAGAAATAAAAACTATTTCTCTTCTGAATTCTTAATTATTATTCTTACCTCGGCTTCCAAATTGTGGCCGAACCTTAATTTGACTGGAAATTCACCTGCTTCCTTGATGGGGGCTTCCAAAACAACATCTTCTTTGTCGACATTGTATCCCATTTCTTTTAAGTGTTCGCTAATCTTCTGTTTGTTAACTGATTCGAAAAGCTGTCCTTCTTTTCCGGTCTTAACATTGATTTCAATTTCCTGTCCGTCAATCTTTGAAACAATCGCTTCAACTTCCTTTAATTCCTTGGCAGCATTTTCTGTATCAACTTTCTTTTTCAGTTCCAACTTTTTTAAAGAGTCAGCATCAGCAATAACTGCTAATCCCTTGGAGATTAAAAAGTTTCTGGCAAAGCCGGGAGAAACTTCTTTGAGGTCGTTCTTGCGACCAGTGTTCGGCACGTCTTTTAATAATATTACCTTCATATTTTTATTTTATTAGTTTTTGTATTTCTTCCATTGCTTTGTCGAACTGAGGGTCTTTGTTTTGGTCGTAGTCTTCCTGAGTCAAATCAACTTTGATGTCCGGTTCAATGCCGGTATCCTGGATGGCTACCCCTGAAGGAGTATACCATTTAGCGGTAGTGATTTTCAAGCTTGAGCCGTCATCAAGACTGGTTATTTGTTGAACAGTCCCTTTACCAAATGATTTTGTTCCGATGATCGGTATTTGTCTGTCATCTTTCAAGGCTCCGGCTAATATTTCTGAAGCAGAGGCGCTACCATCATTAATTAAAACGACTACGGGTAAAGAAGCAAAGTTTGACGGTCCGTTTGATTTTAATTCTACTTGTTCCCCGTTTTTATCTTTTTCGATAACAATCAGTTGGCCTCTTTCCAAGAACCATCCGGCAATAGCGGTGGCTTGATTTACCAATCCTCCAGGGTTACTTCTGACATCAAGAATGATTCCCGAAACGTTATTGTTTAAAATTTCAATTGCCGAGTTTTTAAAATCTTGAGATGCGGAGTCTGAGAATTGATAAAGAGTAATGTGGGCTATTTTTTTTCCATTGGCAATCTCTTTTATTTCATAATCCATGGAAGGAACCTTAATTATCGCTCTGGTGATTTCAATATCTTTAGTTCCGGTTTCTTCTCGGGAAATAGTTAAGGTAACTTTAGTATCTTTTGGTCCTCTGATTATGTTAACAACCTCGTCAACTGATAAACCGGTGGTCGGTGTTTTATCAACCGCTAAAATTAAATCTCCTGGTCTTAATCCGGCTTTTTCAGCGGGTGTTCCTTTTATCGGAGAGATGGCGATAATTTGATCATCTTTAACGCCTATTTGCAATCCGATTCCTTCAAAGCTTCCGGCTAAATCTTCTTCCAGTTTTTTAGCTTCTTCCGGGTTAAAGAATTCAGTATAAGGGTCACCGATTGCTTCAACCATTCCGGCAATCGCTCCGTAAGTCATTTTTGTCTTATCAATTTTGCTCGGGTCAACGTAATCGGTTGAAACCTGATCCCAAACTTTTTTCAATAGAGAAAAATCGATTTGATCAAAAGAGTAAGCGGCTTTGTAGTACTGTTGAAAAATAAATTCATGGTAATAGAAGCCGGCAACAAAAGAAATAGCGATAAGAATCAATCCGACGATGTTTTTATTGAAGTTTGGCATAATAAAGTTTGTTATTTAATACTTAAAGAATATCATATTTTGAAAAATCAAACAACATTGAAAAAAACAATAAAAAAACCAAGAAATTGTTTCTTGGGTTGCGCTTTTTTAGAGTTAGCGCATTAACTCTTCGAGCCTTTTTTCTGCTCCGGTAAGATTTTTGTTGAACTTCGGGTTGCCTGGGTCAAGACTAATTTGTTTTACCCAGAGGGCCAGCGATTTTTTTGCGTTTTCTCTGGCTTCGTCCAGCATGTCGAGCTTTTCATATGCTTTCGATAGCCAGAAGTAGACTGCCGCTCGATGGTGGTAGTTTTTGCTACCATACTTTGAGAGAGAGATTTGCCAGAACCCGATCGCTGTCACGACGTCCATATTTATACCCTCGTAACCTTTTGCCATTAATAGTCTGGCAGTGTTGTTGAGGAGATGGGCAGCAGCGATTTCTTCCTCGTTCATATACAAGATAGCCGCCAGGAGTACTTTCTTGACCTCGATATGGCTATCCGGGTCTCGTGCACGTATCGCGTACGCATTACATACGCTGACGTTGACGGGCAGCTTCTGGAAAATTTGCTCCAGTAGCGCGTCATCTTTGTTCACATATCCGACAATTTGAGCGAGAAGCTCATATCCCTTCTGACTTCCTTTTTCAGTCAGCATGAGTGCGGCCTTTGTTGCCAGTTCGTATTTTTCGAACCGGAAGAGGCACCACGCTTCGACTTCAAGCACATCTCTGGGCATTTCGTCAATCAGAGGATACTTTGAGGAGATAGCGTTCATTGCTTCCTCTATCTTCCCTTCCTCGTAAAGATTACGGATTTTTTCGATGAATTCCATTTCAAACCTCGGTTCTTTAATAGTAAGAACTGGCTTTAGTATAACATAATATTAATAATTGTCAATGATTTCTCCGAGTAAATAATTCCAGCGATAGTCAGCTATTTTAACCTTAACAAAAGAGCCGACTTCTCCTTTATCTAAAACCACTGCCCTGCCCGAGTCAGTTCGGGATAAGTATTTGTTCTTTCTTTTTTCAACAATTAAAACTTTGAATTCTTTTCCTAAATATTTTTTATTCTTCTCTAGATTCAAATTTTCGAACAATTCAGAAACAATTCTTGATCGGTCTTTCTTGATTCTGTCGGGATAGTCTTTTAATTTAAAATCAGGAGTCCCCTTTCTTTTAGAAAACTTGAAAATATGAATTATATCCGGCTTTATCTTTTTAATAACTTTAATTGTTCTATCAAAAGATGCTTCGGTTTCCAAGGGATGCCCGACAATGATATCAGTAGCGATGACCCCGTCTTTGAATTTCTTTTTAAAAGCTTCGGCAACGGATATAAAATCAGAAGCAGAATATCCCCTGTTCATCTTTTTTAACAAATCATTATCTCCTGACTGCAGAGGAATATGAATGAATTTATACATCTTTTCCGATTCATAGACTTTTAAAAGTTTTTTAATCATTTTTAAGGCATGGCCCGGATTCATCATTCCTAATTTAATTTTGAAATCTCCCTTTATCTTTATCAATTCTTCCAATAATTCGGGCAGCATTTGTTTTCCTTTTTCCATTCCGTAAACGGAAAGATCCTGGGAAGTCAGTTGTATTTCTTTGAAATTAGAAGAAATGATAGACTTTGCTTCTTTGACAATATTTTCAATATCAAAAGAGTTCAATTCTTTTCTTGCCAATCTGGTGGCGCAATAAGAGCAGGAGCCCAAGCATCCTTCGGCAATAGGAATGATGGCCGAACAAGATTCTCTTTCTCCTCTTTTCTTTTTTAAACAAAGATCAGACTTATCAATCTTTTTCTTTTTAACATCAACTGCCTTTTCTCCTTTTAATACTTTTTTAACAATTAAAGGAATGGAAGAAATATTTGTCGGTCCGATAATTCCGTCAGCTGTTTTATTGCACTCATCAAAAGAGATTAAAGGCAGGCAACCGGAAATGATAATCTTTTTACCTTTTTTCTTTAATTCAGTTGCTTCTTTTAAAATCTTCCTTTCGGTTCTCTCAACTACTCCGCAAGTATTTAAAACGACAAAATCAGCCTCTTCTTTTGAGGATTCTTTATGTTCCTTTAATAGCAGTCCTATAATCAGTTCTGAGTCAGCCTGATTAAGCTTGCAACCATATGTTTTAAGATAGAAATTCATGAGCGAGATACCAGAATCGAACTGGCGTCCTTTGCTTGGGAAGCAAACGTATTACCACTATACTAATCTCGCTAATAATACAATCTTAGGGTATTTTTGCCCTTTTTTCAACAAAGGACTGTAACAATATTCCTTTAAATGTATTATAATAGATGTATGGACACAGATGTAAAAGAATTAGTAGAAAGAGCGCAGAATAAAGACCGAGACGCTTTCGGGAGTCTGTTTGATTTGTATTACGACAAAGTCTTAAATTATGTCTTTCGAAGAGTCTTAAACACTGAATATGCCAAGGACATTACTTCCAATGCTTTCTTGAAAGCCTTGAAGAATTTAGACCAGTTTGAATGGAGGAACGGACCTTTCAGTTTCAGTGGCTGGATATTTAAAATAGCCACCAACGAAGTCAATCAGTATTTCAGAAAACAGAACCGATACAAATTAACCATTGATGATCCGGACTTTAAAGAATTGGGAGATAATAATAAGGTGGTTGAAGAAATAGAAAAGAAGATTGATAACGACAAACATCTTTTGATTTTGAATAAAGCGATTAAGCAATTGAAACCAATCTATCAGGATATCCTTCATTTGAAATATTTTGAAGAAATGTCCTACGAAGAAATATCCCAGGTCTTGAATAAGAACGAATCAACAATTAGGGTCTATAGTAAAAGAGCTAAAGAAGAGTTAAGAATCATTCTTGAAAAAGATGCCAGCGAGTTTTTAGTAAACATATGACAATAGAAGAATTATTTCAAAAAGCGAATAAGGATAGAATAGAATTGAAAGGACACCAAAAGAAACTTAAAGCAGTTCTTCTAAAGAATGAGTATTTTGATGTGGAAAAAGAATACTGGGACTGGAAGCTTACTTTCTCTTCCCTTTCCTTTTCCGCCCTGCTTATCATTTTTTCAGTTTCAATTATTTCTTCCGGCGGAAATACCAATCAAGTAACACTAGAAAGTAATGATTTTTATAAAACGATAGAAAGTAGCCCCAACGTCAGTGGTATGGGAGAAGAAACATTTAATGGAGAAAAAACAAATGTATTGCAAATGGTCGAAGGTGGAACGACAACAAAAATGTACTTTAACAACAGAAATGTTCTCGTCCACTCGGAAGTATATAATAAATAATAATTAAAAAATATGGAAATAATTAAAAACAAATTCTTTCAATTTTTAATAATCGTTTTAGTAATAATGATTATTGCTTTCCTCGCCGCTTCGATAAACGAGAAAAGCCAAGCTAATGAAAATCAAATAATTACCGTTTCTGGAACTGGAGAAGTCTATGCCACTCCCGACGTCGGTTTAATAAACATATCGGTTAAGACAGAAGGCAAAGACGTTGCCACCGCCACTAATGAAAACACGGTAAAAATGAATGAAATTCTATCATTCATTAAAGGCCAAGGAATCGCAGATAAGGATATTAAGACAACCAACTTTAATATTAATCCTTATTATGAATGGAACGATAAGACAGGAGCCAGAAGTTTGACTGGATATGAAATTACTCAGACCATTAATGTAAAGATTAGAGATTTGAGCAAAATTGGAGCTGTGATTTCTGGAGCAACAGAAAAAGGAGCTAACGACATCAGTAGTCTTTCTTTCATCGTTGACGATGATGAAAAGGTAAAAGAAGATGCTAAGAACTTAGCTATTAAAGATGCTCAGGAAAAAGCTAAGAACTTAGAAAAAGCTTTGGGAATTAAAATGGTGAAAATCATGAACTTCTCAGACAGTTCTTACACTCCTTACGTATCATACGATCAAAACTATTCTTATAAATTAGAATCAGCCGCCGGTGCGGGAGTTATGTCTCCGACAATACAAACAGGAGAAAACAAGATTACTTCAACCGTCAGTATCACTTATCTATTCAGATAAAACAAGAAAGACCCGCAAGGGTCTTTTTTTGTTATTCATTTTTATCAATTATTCCGCCTCCGACCACATAGTCTTTATCGTAAAAGACAATTGATTGGCCGGGTGTAACTGCAAACTGAGGCTTGCTGAATTTTAAAACAGCCTTGTCTTTATTCTTTGAAACGAATACGGCCGGAGCTGATTTTGCTCCGTATCTCACCTTCACATCAATCTTTTTCTTTTTAATTGAATCAAAAGGAATTATCCAATTAACATTTTTGACCGAAACTTTATCAAAGAAAGCAAGACGTCTCGGTCCGACAACAATGCTATTTTTCTTGGCATTTATTTTAAGAACGTAATACGGTTCTTTTAATCCTCCAATATTAATATTCTTTCTCTGTCCTAAAGTATAATTGGTGATTCCTTTGTGTTCTCCCAATACCTTGCCGTTGTAGTCGATAATCATTCCCGGTTTTCCGTTTGGAAGCAATTCCGAATAGCTGTCGCATTCTACAAAGTTCTGGCTTTCTTGCTTGTTGGCATATTCACTGAATCCATGTTTCTTGGCAAATAATTTAATGTCGTCCTTCTTTTTATTTCCCATAGGAAACATTATCCTTGATAATTGATTCTGTTTTAATCGGTAAAGAAAATAAGATTGATCTTTATTTTTATCCAATCCTTTTTTTAATAAATATAGATTTCTTTTTTTATCAAAAGAAACTCTGGCGTAGTGCCCAGTAGCAAAATAATCAAACTCGATTCCGCTTTTTAATGCTTTATCAATCAATAATCCAAATTTTATTTTTGAATTGCACATCACACAGGGATTGGGAGTTCTTCCCTTCTGATATTCTCCTTTGAAATACTCTATTACTGCTTTCTGATATTCTTTTTGCAGATTAATGACATGATGCTTAATCCCAATCATTTTAGCTGCTTTCTTGGCATCCATAATATCGTATTTTTCATTTGGTCCGTAGCAGCCGCTGCTAGTTCCTTTAATATTAGGATTATTATCCCAAATCTGCATTGTTAGTCCAACAACGTTGTATCCTTTGTTTTTCAGCATTAATGCGGTCATGGTTGAATCAACTCCTCCACTCATTCCGACCGCGATAGTTGTTTCTTTTTTTGTCTTCATATTGAGTAGATGTATAAGAATCTTTGCCATTCGTCAATGCATTTTTTCGCCAACTCAATCACATCAACCAATGTCCCAAATTCTTCAACATCAACACCGTATCTATTTTCTTTTCGGTGAGGATCGTAATAGCGGATAATCGGTGATAAAATATTAGAACCTTCAACCTTGTGTTCGACTAAATGATTTTGCGGTTCGTATTTATCAATAGTTTTGTGTTTTTGCTTATTGGCGATATCCCGGCAAAGAGATAAGGAAAAGCTTTCCGAAATGAAGATATCAATATCCCTTCGGCTGTAACGGCTTTCAACCAGCCAGTCCCGCAAGTGATAGCACTGGATAAAGAAAGAGGTAAAAGCATCAATCGCTTTTTCAAAATTATCATCCGAGGAAATAGAAAAACGCTGGATATCTTCTTCCAGTCTTTTTATCCTATCTAATTGCTCTTCATATGGGAAAACGTATTTATTCATTGTTTATCATAAATTAACACAAGATAATGAAAATAACAATAAAAAAACTGGAAATTTTTCCAGATTTATTTAGGGATGCCGACAACGGAAGCAGTGATAAGAATTTTACGGTAGCTTGTATCAATAGTTTCGAAATAGAAGCCTGTTCCTACCATGTCGAATTTTTGTCCTTCCAAGCATGCTTTTTCGTAGTCTATTGCCCGGGGATCGTAATCCTCGGTTTTTTTGAGCCACTCTTTGATTTTTTTGACGGACTTATCAAAGCCAGTCCCGCCGAGCAGTAATTTTTTGTTTAAATAGAGCTCATCAGATTTCAGCTTTCTTTTGGGTCCGTCGCTCATGATGGCATCTTTTTCAATTAGCAGTTCAAATTTTCCCTTTTGGGTGACACAGATAGTGTGATCTATGTCTCGGACGGCCTTACCGCCATTGACACTATCGCCTATCTTTATGTCTTTTGAACAGTTGTCGCTCTTAATCCACCATTTAAGGAAATCAAGAACAAGTTCCCATTCATGTCCATACTCAAATGCTTTAATGTACATTATTAAACCCTCCCTGAGGTTTATGCCCCCATACTACTATTTCAATAATTCATTGTCAATCACAACCACACTAATTCGTAAATGATTAAAAGTAAAAGGAAAAATATGATTATAATAATTAAAGAACAAAGATTAGAAAATATTTTTGTTAGGGTTGATGGCTTTCTGTCGGGTAATTTTTTAAATAGTTTTATCGAAATAAAAGCTGATAACAATAAAAATATAGAAAGTCCGTAAGAAAATATCATAAGATAAAAATAGATTAAAGTATAACCAAAAAAGCTATCCGCAATCGGACAACTGTTACTATTAACGGTTAAACAAGCAAATTTATCTCCGAGCGTTCTATTCAAGAAGAATACATTCGCACTCATTCCGATTAATAAAAACAATAATCCGCTCACAAAGAATATATTGCTCGGAAAGATACTTATTATAGGTTTAAAAATATTTAGTAAACTTTTCATGTTTTTTAAATTATATCATAAACAAAAACTGACTAATAGTCAGTTTTTGTTTTGTGCGTTTGTTTAATGAAATTTGAGCCAATGATTGTATTGAAAATTTTTATATATTTTTAATCATTAAGGTGTTGAATAGCATAGTCCGCTTCTGCTTCAGTGAATTTTTCACCATACTCAGAAGTTAATTGGTCATGAATGGCAGATGGCGAAAGGTTCATAGTGTCTTGATAACTCTTTGCCTTAACTAAGGCATTTGCATTCCAGTCAGCTTTTACATTATCTATTGCATACTGTGCGGCGACTGCCGAAAACTTCTCTCCATATTCCGAAACTAACTGATCGTAAACTCCGCGCTTAGACATGTGCATTGTGTTAGCATACGAAGAGGCTTTGTTGAGGGCAGATTTATACTCTCTGGGTATACTCGTATCTTCTGTTTCAATCTCGTCTGCTTGTTCTGCACTTGGAACTGTATTTGTGTTAGAAATAGTATTTTGATTAGTAGGCATTGTTGCCCCAATAACACTGAGTAAAATAATTACCATAACAAATTTCAATCCTCTAGAAATTGAGAAATGTAATTTATTGGCAATAAATTTATTTACCGGTGGTAATAATATCGCCGAAAGTAGTAACATCAAAATACCTGTAAGGAATTGCGAAAATAAAAACATTACACCACTTATTGCTGTCAATACTCCAAAAACCCAACTCAATACCAAACCGATAGAAATTATATGAACCTTGCTCTGATTTTGTTCTTCGTTGTTCATAATATTGTTATTTTAATTTATTAAATTATCAATACTAATTTTAAGGGCTTTCGACAATATCGCGCTTCACGCGGCAAATTTTGAAAGTTTAATTGTGGTGCCCCAAACAGGATTCGAACCTGTGACCTTCATCTTAAAAGGATGTTGCTCTACCAACTGAGCTATTGGGGCGTATTGAGGGATTTTAAAGTCCCTCTTTTTTTAATTCTTCTAACAATTCTTTTTGTCTTCTGGTTAACTTTTCGGGAGTATCAATATTTAACTGTAAATACAAGTTACCTCTGCCAATGCCTGAAAAATGAGGAATACCCCTTTTAGAAATTTTGAGTATCTTTCCTGATTCAGTTCCGTTGGGAACTTTGACGATTATTTTTTCTCCTTCCAGAGTCGGTATCTTTATCTTTCCTCCCAGTGTTGCTTCAGAAAAAGTAATGGTTTGTTTTAGATAAATATCATCTCCATTTCTTTCAAAAACTTTGTGAGGCTTGATGGATATCCTGATATATAGGTCTCCTGCTTCCCCTCCACGTTTCCCTGCTTCACCTTTCCCTTTTACCTTAATTATCTGGTTATTGTCAACACCAGCCGGGATATTTATCCTTATCTTTTCTTCTTTTTTAATCCTTCCTTCGCCGTGGCAAACATTGCACGGTTTTTCCGGTTTTACCCCTTCGCCATGACAATCAGGACAAATGACATATTGACTGATGGTTCCCAAGAATGTTCTTCTGAGTTCTTGAACCCTTCCCGTTCCTCGACAGGTAAAACATTCTTTAACTGCTGTTCCCGGTTCAGCACCAGCACCACTGCATCTTTCACAGGTAGATTTTTTAGTGATGATCACTTCTTTGTCTTGAGGATGAAGAATTGATTCTAAATCAAGCTCAAGAATCATTTCAAGATTATTTCCCTTTCTCACATCTTTTTGTTTTTTTCTTCCCCCACCAAAACCACCGCTGAACATATTAAAGATATCTTCAATATTTCCAAAATCACCTCCCATGCCGCCCATGATATCTTCCCAGTTAACGTTCTGTTGATTAAAACCGCCCTGAGCGCCGTTGAATGTCCTTCCAAAGCGGTCATATTGTGCTCTTTTGTCTTTGTCGGACAGAGTTTGGTAGGCCTCATTGATTTCCTTAAATTTAGCCTCATCCCCTCCTTTTTTATCAGGATGATGTTGATTGGCCAGTTTGTAGTAGGCCTTCTTGATATCCTCAGCCGAAGCTGTCTTTTCCACTCCTAATATATTGTAATAGTCTTTTGTCATGGCAATAAATAAGAAAGGCAAAATTATTCATTTTGCCATTCTTATAATTCTTTAAATTATTCTTTTTCAGTTTCAGCTTCCGGTGCGCTTTCAGGTCCTTCTTCTTTTTTCGGTTCCTGATTTTGAGTTGTTTGATACATTGCGGCACCGACTTTCTGAATGGCTTGGGATAGTTCCTCAGTTTTCTTTTTTATTTCTTCTATATTATCACCATCCTTTACTTTTTTCAATTCAGAAATTTTGTCCTCCACTTCTTTTTTTGCTTCAGCGGAAACTTTTTCTCCCGCATCTTTGATTGTTTTCTCCGATTGGTAGATTAAATTGTCGGCGATGTTCTTTGCCTCGATAGATTCTTTTTTCTTTTGGTCTTCAGCGGCATGAACTTCGGCATCCTTTTTCATCTTTTCAATATCTTCTTTGGAGATTCCAATCGAACCTTCAACTTTAATTGATTGAGATTTATTCGAAGCCTTATCAATCGCGGTTACGGTTAAAATTCCGTTAGCATCAATATCGAATTTAACCTCAACCTGAGGAATGCCTCTTGGTGCTGGAGGAATACCGTCTAAAACGAATTTGCCCAAAGAACGATTATCGGTAGCCATTGATCTTTCTCCCTGCAAAACGTTTATCTCAACCGACGGCTGATTATCAACCGCAGTTGAGAAAACTTGTGAGCCGGTAGTGGGAATGGTGGTGTTCTTCATAATCATCGGAGTTGAGACTCCGCCCAAGGTTTCGATTCCTAGTGATAACGGTAAGACATCAAGCAATAGGACACTCTTAATATCTCCTTCGGGAGTTCTGCCTTCTTTTTTAGCCGTTAATATTTCTGCTTCGATGGCGGCACCGATAGCAACTACTTCTTCAGGATTAATTGATTTGTTTGGTTCTTTGCCGAAGAAGTTTTTAACTGCGTCTCTGGCGGCCGGAATCAATGTTGTTCCTCCAACAAGAATAACTTCGTTAATCTCGTTTTTGTCCATCTTGATTTCTTCCAAGGTTTTTTTAACCCTATCAATTGACCTTGTAATTAAATCATTAGTCATTGAATCGAATTGAGACCTTGATAGCTTGTATTCCAAGTGTTTTGGACCGTCAGCATCGGAAGTGATGAAAGGAAGATTGATGTTAGTTTCCATGGCACTAGATAATTCAGTCTTGGCTTTTTCTGCTGCTTCTTTTAATCTCTGTAAAGCTAAAGGATCTTTAACTAAATCAATTCCCTGTTCTTTTTTAAATTCAGTTAAAATCCAATCGATTATTCTTTGATCGAAATCATTTCCTCCTAAGTGAGGTTCTCCGCCGGTAGCTAAAACTTCAACTACTTCGGGAGAAACATCAAGGATGGTCACATCAAACGTACCTCCTCCAAAATCGTATACCAATATTTTTTGAGCATCTTTTTTACCGAAGCCGTAAGCTAGAGCTGCGGCGGTTGGTTCATTGATGACACGCAAAACATTGAATCCGGCAATTTCTCCGGCCGCAATGGTTGCCTTTCTTTGAGAGTCGTCAAAGTTGGCCGGACAAGTGATAACAACGTTTTTAATATCTTCTCCTAATTTGTCTTTAGCGTCAGCTTTTATTTTCTGTAAAATCATTGAAGAGATTTCAATCGGGTTGTACCATTTGTCTCCCATTTTAACCTCAACTTCACCGTCTGATTTTTCTCTGGTTTCGTAAGGAAGAAGTTTTAATTCTTTTTGCACTTCGGCATCGGAAAATCTTCTGCCGATAAATCTCTTAACTGCAGAAATGGTATTTTTTGGATTGGTGATCGCCTGTCTTTGAGCAAGAATTCCAACCACCCTTTCTCCTCCTTTGGTCTGAGCAATAATTGAAGGTGTTAAAATCGAGCCTTCTCTATTTTCTAGTGCTTTTGGTTCTCCATTAATAATTGAAGCAGATTTGGTTATGGCTGTACCCAAGTCTATTCCTAAAATCTTTGACATAGTTCTTTTATTTTTTATTCTTATATTTCAATATTATTTGATTATCACTCTCTTGTCAAGAGTGATAATATGCTATTTTCCTACCTTAACTTTTGAAGGTCTTAATATCTTGCCGTTGTACGAATATCCCTTCTCTATTTCTTCAATTATTACTCCCTCTTCCCCTCCTTCTATCTCTTCTACGGCTTCATGAAGACTGGGGTCAAACTTCTGGCCGATGCTTTGAATTTCCTCTAATCCCAAGGCCTTTAAGGCGCTTTCTAGCTGCTTTTTAATCATTAATAGGCCGATAACGCTTTGGTTGTTTTTGTCCTCTTCTGAAATGGCTTTTTCCGCTAATCTGAAATTATCTAAAATAGGAATAATGTCTTCAAAGACGCTTTCCTTGGCAATACAAAGGGTGCCTTTCAATCTTTCAAATTCCTGTTTTTTGTAGTTAAGGAAGTCGGCTTTTTCTCTCTGCCATCCGGCAAAGTATTCTTCTTTTTTCTGCTTTAACTCTTCCAACTCCTTGTTTGGTTCTTCTGTTGTTTGTTCTTCTTTCATATGAGTTCTTCTAATACTTTATTTAATGAATTAATTAATTTTATGTTTTTTTCGTAGTCCATTCTTTTTGGTCCCATAATGGTAATGATTACTTTTTGCGAAGGCAGATTGCATTCGGAACAAATCATCGTCATGTCTTTAGATTTAACAATCGGATTTTCTTTTCCAATAAATATTTGTGTTTTTGAATTAGCTTGCAGCTTATCAACATTCTTTTCGAAGTTTGTCAGAAAGTTAACAAAGCTGTTAATGAAACTTTCATCTCTGGATTCAGGTTCTTTAAATATTTCATCCAATCCTTCTTTCAGGTTCAATCCTTCTTTAGCGAAATACAAATTAACAAAGCTTGATGAATTGTCGGCAATGAACTTAGCGATTTCCGAAGCCATTCTGAATTTATCTTCCACTCCCTTAATTATATCTTCCAATTCCTCTTCCATTTTTTCTTCTCTTTTTTCTTTTAAGTGATCGACAAAAAATCGGTAAGCCTTGTCGGTTGGAATTCTTCCCGCTGATGTGTGGGGTTGTTCCAAGAAGCCTTCCCTGATTAATGCTTGCAATTCAATTCTTATCGCTGAAGGACAAAGGCCGAAATCGTGTTTTTCGGCTAAGAATTTAGAGCTCACCGGTTCGGCGGTTTTAATGTATTCCCGAACCAAGCTTTTTATTATCTGTTCTTGTCTTTCACTTAACATATGGATTTAATATACCATATGTATTTTATCAGTCAAGAACCGGGACTGACAAATAGTATTTGTTGATTGGCTTTAGATTATCATCCAATTCGTAAACCAAAGGATTACCCATCGGTATTTCTATTTTAACAATTTCTTCTCCCGAGAGTCCTTCAATGTTTTTAATTAAAGCTCTGATGCTGTTTCCGTGAGCGGCAATGATTATCTTTTTACCGGACATGATTTGTGGAACAATTGTTTCTTGCCAGTAAGGAAGAAGTCTTTCTTCGGTGTCTTTTAAGCTTTCAGTTAAAGGAACGTTCCCCTCTCTAATCTCTTCGTATTTATATTCTTCTACCTCTTTTTCAACTGGAGGCCTGACGTCGTAGCTTCTTCTCCATATCTTTACTTGTTCTTCACCGAATTTTGTTCTGGCTTCGTCTTTATTCATTCCCTGTAATCCGCCATAATGTCTTTCATTTAATCTCCAAGATTTTTCTGTTGGGACAACAAGATTCATTTCTTCTAAAATCAAATCGAGAGTATTGTAGGCTCTTTGTAAAACTGAAGTAAAAGCTAAATCAAAAGTAAAACCTTTTTCTTTAAGGATTCTGCCGGCTGCTTTGGCCTGATTAATTCCTTCTTCTGACAAAGGAGCATCAATCCAACCGGTAAAGACATTTTCTTTGTTCCAGACGCTTTCTCCGTGTCTGACGATGATTAATTTATTCATATTAATATCTTACTATTATTTCCTGATAATCTCAATATTATTATTTAACAGCGAGATTATCTTTGACGGTTTAGATTTCAGTTTTCCACAATCAACATAGAAATCAATTTTATCTTTAAAGTATTCTCTGGCTTCTTCAATTGTTTCTGCCGGCTTGTTTCCTTCGGTATTGGCACTGGGAGCAACAATCGGTCCGGCTATTTTAATTAACTTAATTAAGGCTTTATTGTCCGGCAGTCTAAAAGCCAAGCTGTTTTTTCCTCGGTGCAAATATTCAAACTTTTTAACGGGAACGATAATACTCACCTTCCCCGGCCAGTATTTATTAGTAATACTTTTATCTATCTTAACGTTAAACAGATTTAAATCTTTGAGAGAAGAGATGAGAACAATCATCGGCTTTTTCGAATCTCTCTTTCTGATTTTATAAAGTTTCTCAACGCTTTTCTTTTTTAATGCCGAACAGACTATTCCGTAAATAGTATCAGTGGGAATCACTCCGATTCCTTCCTTTTTAATATCTTCTCCGATTTCTTTTATAACTTCATTACTTGTCATTTGATTTTTTTCTTAATTCAGCTGCTCTTACTTCTTTTTCGTCCATGCCGAAATGATGAGCGATTTCATGCCAGACAGTTTCCTTAACAATATTTTTTATCTCTTCATCCGATTGAGCAGATTCTTCAATTGGATTTTTAAAGATGGTAATCTTGTCAGGTAAAACATCGGCGTAGTTCCACCTCGCTGTTTTGGGAATTCCTTCGTATAATCCGAAAAGAACATAATTTTTTCTGATTTTTAACTTTTTCAATTGTTCGGGAGTCGGGTCGTCTTCAATAACAATTCCGACATTGTCTAATTTGTCTAAGAATTTTTGCGGAATATCTTTAATCCCTTCGTTTACTAGTTGTTCAAACCTTTCCATTTCCATATTTTTATTCTATCAAAAAATCACCAATTAGGCGATTTTTAAAAAATAATGTTTATTCACAGAAGAACAACTTTTTCGAGGGTCCAGGTCATTGAGGTTTTACCGTCGACCTGCTGTTTGAGCAGAATCAAGCCTTTGCCTTTGGCAAACCACTGCTGTTCGGTAAATCCTTTATCCGTATAACCGTAATTTCCGCTACCCGGTTTTATTTCTCGGACAAAGTACATGCAGGGCTGTTCTTGGCATCCCGGCGTTTTATCGTCAGGCCCGATATACGTTATGCTTTCCTCTTCACCGACAAGATAGTTATCAATTGAACCTTTTTGTCCGTAGGGAGGCATAAAGAATATCGCTCTCGGATAAATACCTTCTGGATGATAGGTTAACTGATCAACCTTGATGCCGTTCTCTTTGGACATTATCCAGTAAAAAGAATCAGTATCTTTGAAGAGACCGAGGTCGTCTCTGTAAATTTCGATGACCGCTCCTTCATGATTGTCAGTCGTGACAGAATGAATTTTTGTTCTGAGTTTCAGATAGTACGATTCAGATCCTTGGAATTTAACAGTAGACCTCACAATTTTGATGGTGCCGTTATTTTCCGTAGTTCGGTACGTTAAAGCATCAGTGTCTCCCGAATCTATCCGGTAGGACCATGTTGCCGCTAACGGAAAGTATTCTTGAGGATCCGATATGGTTGCTTTCTGCTGTCCAACACAGCCGGTTGAAAACATGCATGCGAGTAAAACGATACACGCAGCAATACAAAGTACTTGCGTAACAAATCTTCCCATGAGTTTTTCCTTACCCATTTTTAATTTGAAACGGGCTGGGCTTATCCTAATTGATTGGTATAAAAAAAGCAAGGGTAATAATTCCCTGCTTTTCATATTATATCGTTGGCTGTGATGGTCAGTCTGGAACCTCTGTTCTTCAATCAATGTAAGGGTTCTTTGACTGTTTAATATTGATTAATTTGAGGCGTCTCAGTCGGGATAAAATGAGACAAATGAGACACTGGTTGCACTTTTTGGGTACAGTTTAAGAATTCCCCTTTTTCTTTACATTTTTTACAAATTCATCTTTCCATCCAACAACAGTAGAATTTGCTGGCATATATATCCTTCCTCCGCCTTCTTCTTTATCCCATTTTTCCCATGGCGGACATAATGGATTATTATGATCAAAATCATAATTAGTCTTGTTTGGATCAATACTTCCTTCTTCGGGTTTTTTGCCCTCCCAAACATCACCATTATATAATTCTGTAAGCTTTTTTTTCATAAAATGTTCTGCGATTTCTCGAACTATTATTGGATCTGTATTCATAAGTTTCTGTAGCTTACTTGCTGTTGATTTAGGAAGCAATACTTCTAATTCTAGTTGCTGACCATCCCTTCCTCCTTTCATATAATCATACCACTTATGACCTTTTTTTTCGTCTCCTCGCTGACTAAAAACATAGTACCTAAAAGGAACACAAGCTTCGTCCTTACCTCCTCTTACAAGTTCTGAATGTAAAATCTGTTTTTCTCCAATTGGTCGCTCTTCTTGTTTTGTTGTTTTTCGAAGACCAAACAAACTACTTTCTTTAACGTCAATCGTCTCATATTCTTTTTTTGTCAAAGGTTCATAGATCATTGCAAATTCATTTAATCCTTTTTCGCTTAACACATCAAGAACCTTACTATTATCTCTAGGATAAAATTGATAATCTGCTCCAATGGAACCATTGTTTAATGACTTTTCATCTCCTATCATTGAAAATCCAGAACCATGAGTTTTTCTATTGTGGGGCATAGACATCATTGCCCTAAATCCTCCCTCTTGGGATATTAAAGTAAGTAATTCTTTTTTTTCTTGTTCTTGCTTAGATTCTTGCTCTGTGTGGTTTTTTATTCCTAGCTCTTGCTGTAAATATTCCAATCTTTTTTGTTCTTCCAAATTTAGATCTTTTCTATTTTTTCTTTCCTGCTCCTTTTCCTTGTTTTCATTTATGTTTTTATTCCCCTCTTCTGCCGCTTCTTCCTCCTCGACTTCTTTATAGTACATGGCTAAAAGTTCTTCGTAGTATCCTTTTTCTTTCAGAAATTCTATATTTTCCCGAGAAGAATTTTTTTCTTTTGCTATCATATACTCGCGTCCCTTTAGTTTTAGTCTATCTTCATGAGAAGATTGAGGATATTTTTTAGCTAAATACTCCCAAGCATCCTTAAATGCCTTTTGTTTTTCAAATTGTGGGCCTTTTCTATTTTTATATACTTCAAAAAGTTCTTCGTAGTTTCCTTCCTCTATACTTTTCTTTATTCTATCCATATTTTCCTGTCCATGTTCATTTGCATAAGAACCGCCGATATATTTACTTTCTGCATAAGCCAGAGCTTCTCTAAATTCTTTAGTTTTTTCAAACTCCGCTTTATCTTTTTCGTATATTTCTAAAGCTTCTTTTAACTTTCCATCTTTTTGGCATAATTGAAATTTCGTATACTTTTCCATAAATTCAGGAGGGATTGACTTGGAATCCTCATAGGAAAAGCATGTATTCATAAAATACATATTACCATTACTTACCTTATTTTTTAGTTCTAAAATTTCTTCTTTCGATTCTTCTCCGTTTTTTGTATTTTCAGAATGTATTCGCTCGCTTTCTTCTTGCCCATTTTCTACTTTTCGACATTCCTCCTTCTCTTCTTCTGATTTACGAAAATTTTCTGCCGATAATTCATCTTGTTGAAAATTACCTATTTGCTCTATTCCCATATTTTTAATCTTTTAATTATTAAAAAATCTTTGCTTTAAAAAAGTGATCTGTACCCCGTTTAGTAGACACAATTTAGCTAACGGATAGCATTTAAAAGATGGTTTCTGTACTCTATCGGAGTCATCTTTTGGATGTTCCATTGCCTTCTTTCATTATTGTAATAGCTAATGTATTCTTCTGTCAATTCTTTCAGCTCTTCAAAGGTCTTGCAATTTTTGTAGTCGACCTCGTCTTTGAAGTGCCCGAAGAATGATTCTATCGGAGCGTTGTCGATGCACTTGCCTTTCCTGGACATGGATTGCACCATCTTTAATTCTTTAATCTTTGAAACGTATCCTGGGCTGGTATAGTGGAATCCTTGGTCTGAATGGATGACTATGTTTTTCAATGAATCAATGCCGTCGTTCTTTTCCATGCTCTTGATTGTATCAAGGACGATATCCATCTGCAGGCGCTTGGAAAGGTTCCATCCGACGATTTCCTTAGTAGCGATGTCTTTGACTGCTGAGAGGTAGGCTATTTTACTGTTAAAGGGCAAGTACGTGATATCCGTGCAGAATACTTTCTGCGGACCCTCCTGCTTGAATTCTCGGTTCAGGATATTGCCGAAGGTCCGATGCTCTTTTGTCCTTTTCATCATTTCCTTATATGGATTTCTTCTTCTTATTTTAGTTATCAAATCATATTTCCTTTTAATCCTTTCTATCTTTTTGTGATTCATCTTAATTCCTTTTTCCAAGAGCTTCATCTGGATCGTCCGCCAGCCGTATTTTGATCTGCCTTTTTCGAATATTTCCTTGACTAAAAGGTAATCGTCGTAGTCCTTGGGCTTCTTATCTTCATTTTTGAGCCATCTGTAGTATCCAGATTTGGATACCTTAGCCAGCTTGCACATTTTATTCGGATTCCTTCCTATCTTTCTGATTATCCTAAATTTCTGGAACGGCTCTAAGATTATCTTCTTTTCTTTGCCCGGAGCTTGGCTAAAAAATCGTTCTCGGCCTCAAGGTAGGTTATTCTGTCTCGAAGATCATTAATTTCCCTCCTCCTTCCAGTTCTTTTTTCTTTGCCCTCGTCGGATTCTATTTCCTTATGCTTCGGCCGACGAGAGTTATTCCATTGGTTCATCAGCCGGTTCGGCGCTCTTTTGCCGATTATGCCTAGATCGAATCCCGCTGCTTCGAATATTTCAATCGCAGACAGCCCCTCATTATATTGCTTCAAAGCTTTTTCTTTAAAGCTCTTAGTGTATCTTATCGAACTTAAGCCGCACCTTTCCACATTCTTATTCTCCGACAGCTTTTTAATCTGCCCTTTTGTGAATTTTTCCTGCATATTTATATCTTTATTTTATCCTTTTCTTATATCGTACAAAAAAGAGACACCATGTGTCTACTTTTTGGGGTACATATCAAAAGGAATTATATCGTGTCTCCTCGTGCTTTTAATAACAAACTGGGCAGAATTCTTCCTCTTTTAATAATTGGTCAAGATTAGGAATTGGCTCAAAATCCTCTATTGCTTTAGCGGGAGTAGGAGCGACATATTTAACCTCTTTGTTGATAGGAATGTCTTTGTTGGGCATTGAAGATACTTTGACCTTGGAAATCCAAGAATCAAAAGATGTCCAATCTACCTTATTAGAATTCAAAGCGTTTTGATAAACATTCCACCATTCCTGCCTTGTCCCGCCAAGATAGGCATGAGATACAAGTATCAGGTTTTCTGCATCTTCTGAAAAACTTTCATTGACGACCTTTTGAAAATCATTGGCATCAGCTCCTCTGGCCCAAAGGCTATAATCACATAAAGAGCCTGATCCCATATCTTCAAATACTATGTTTGAAACAGATATTATCTTAACTTTGTATTCTTCGGGATCATAGACTGTAGCTTTGACTCCTTGAGTTCCCCTGGCTAATACATATTCTATCCCTAAGGCATCAGCTGCTTTTAATGTGTTTTCATCATAAGCGAAATACCTGCTTCCAAAGACTCTCATTTCCTTGCCAGTGGTATTATAAATCAATTCTTGAGCTTCTTTCATGTATTGATATTGCTCTTCGTAGGGCATATCCCAAAAAGGTGCGATATCATATCCTCCGGCCACTTCGTATCCTTTATTGGCCAATCTCTTAAAAACGTCTGGATATTCTTCTAGTACATTATCTTGAACTTTAACTAAGGCACCTATTCCTCTGTTGTCCAGTTCTCTTTCCCAATTTAGGACTCCTTCAATCTTTTCGAATTCAATCAGCATGATCATTCCATTAGTAGCTTTGTTTTGATAAAAATAGAAAACAGCAGAAAGGATAACTACTAAAATTATTAAAATTAAAAATATAGATTTTTTCATATTTTTATTTATTATTTATTTTTATAGCTTTACCTTCAACAATAGCTTCGGAAACTTTTTTTCTGGCAGAGACTAAAATTCTCTGCAATGTACTTTGCGATACTTTCATCTTGATTGCGGCCTCTTTTTGATTAAGCCCCTTGTAATCACAAAGCCTCAAAACCTCCAGTTCATCCATGCCCAAATCAACTTCTTCTAGCGAAGATAAAGGTATTGCTCGGGGTTTAAAATATGTCACCCCTGGATTAAAGCATATCTTTCTTGGTTTTACTGGCCTTACCATATTACTTGTCTTTGTTTTGATTAATAGCTTCTATTATTTTCATTTTATCTACTTCTCCGCTTAAACGCAAGATTTCATTGTCATTTTTATCTAAAAAGATGAAAGAAGGCATGGCTGTGGGATTGTATTTACTGACAATTTCTTTATTCTGATCAAAATCATAGAACTCGGTTTTAAGCCAAGGGTTTTCTATTTCTATTTCTTTCCATCTCGGACCCATTATTTTACATCCCTGGCACCAAATTGCTCCAATTTTTATTACTTTCATTTTATTAATAGTCAAACCCGCCCCTTGCAGAGCGGGTATTTCTTATTTCTGGTTCTCTATCTCGCTGATTCTTTCTTTTACAGCTTTCAATTCTTCTTCAAGAGCTTCGGCCTCTTCTTTCAGCAATTCAGCTTCTTCTTTTTTAGTGAAGAATCTTCTTGCTCCCATTCCCCATCCGTATCCACGACCTGTCCTTCCGCAACATGGACCCATTCCTCTTCCTGTTCCTGCTCCCATTCCTGCAGGACCTGTCTTGTCTAAACCTGGCATATATTTTTAATTTATTGTTTCTTATACAGAGATGGGACAACATCTCTATCTATTATGAGTATATATTCATAACTATTATTTGTCAAGAGAAAAAACAGCCACATATTTGTGGCCGACTTTTTAAATAGGCTAATTTTTAAATAATTTAAACATCCATCCTAACAAGCTAAATTCTTTTTGAGAATTATTTAATACATTCTCTATTTCAAGGTTGGCGACTTCAAGAAGCTGAACTTGTTCGGTTAAAACCTGCTGGTCGGCTGAATTTTCTAATTGCATCTTAATTTGATTTATCTGCTGAATTTGTTCTCGGTTCTGCTCTAGTATTTTTTCAGCATTGCTTATTTCCCTGTAATCGGGGCCAGCGATAAATTTGACTAAGTTGCTCCTCTTCTGTACTTTCTCAATACTTTCTTCCAGTTTAATTTGATTCTGGTTTTGAGCCTGAGCAATTGTTCTTATCTGTTCTCCAATACCGCCACTTCTCTCAGCCACTTGAATCATCTCTTGAACGGCATTGGACACTTGGCTTCTTCTTTGGACCCCTGAGTCGTTCTGGACTTGTTTTGTTTCTTCTTGATTGCTTACTTGATTTTGCACCTGTTGCTGATTTTGAACTTGATTTCCATCGCCGGTGCCGTCTTGCAACTGTTGTTGAGTTTTTTGCTGGACTTGACCGCCGCTATTTACCGTATCGTCGGTTTTGATTTGAGTGTTTTCCCCCTGGTTATCAACTTGATTCTGTTGATTGACTGTTCCAGGATTACTATTCTGGCCTACGGCATATGCATTGCCAGCTAAAACGATTCCTAAAAGGATTACTGTTAAAATTATATTTTTCATATTATTTTATTCATTATAATATTTCGACTAAATTTATTATACACCCATATGACAAAATAGAACACCGTTTTTCAGTCTCCACTTTGTCTACATATGAGGCCTGGACTCCATAGAGCCATTGCGTCATCCTTATCCATAAGATAATAAGTAATGAAAATATGGAGCAGTCCCCTATTACAGGCACTCAGATTAAGTATTGTTTGTATGCTAGGAAATCAACTGAGGCTGAGGATAAACAAGCTCTTTCAATAGAGTCCCAAATAAAGGAAATGCTATCCTTAGCAGAACGGGATAATTTAGATATAGTTGAAATTAAAAGAGAATCTCATTCTTCTAAAGAAGTCGGCCAAAGAGAGGTTTTCAATCAGATAATTAAAGAGATAAGAGAAGGAAAATATAACGGTATTTTAACCTGGGCTCCAGATAGATTGAGTAGAAATGCTGGAGATTTAGGCTCGATTGTAGATTTAATGGATCAAAAGTTATTAATCGAGATAAGAACTTATGGTCAGAAGTTTACCAATAACCCAAACGAGAAGTTTCTTTTAATGATATTAGGTTCTCAAGCTAAACTTGAGAATGATAATAAAGCGGTCAACGTGAAACGAGGATTAAGAACTAGATGTGAAATGGGCTATCGTCCAGGAGTTGCACCAACTGGATATCTTAATGAAAAGCATGTTGATAAGAAATGCCAATGCAGAATAGATCATAAACGAGCACCGATAATCAAGCAAATGTTTGAAAGAGTGGCTAACGAACAATATAGTGGCAGGAAAATATTCAGATGGCTGATAGATATAGGATTCAAAACTAAAACTGGCAAACCATTAGTTCTTGCTAATATTTACCTTATCTTAAGAAATCCCTTTTATTATGGAGAATTTGAATATCCAGTTGGCAGTGGTAATTGGTATATTGGCAAACATGTTCCGATCATAACTAAGGAGTTATTTGATAAAGTGCAAATGAGTCTTGGTGAGAATTTTATACCTAAGACAGAATCAAAAGAATTCGCTTTTACTAAATTAATCAAATGCGGATATTGCGGATCAGGAATATCGGCTGATGAAAAGTTTAGGAAATTAAAAGATGGCGGTACTAACCGTCATGTTTATTACTTTTGTACCAAAGCTAGGAATATTGATTGCAAGAATCAGCCGATAAGCGAAACGAGCCTAATAGACGAATTGACGGAACTCGTGGATAAGATTGATTTAGATAATCTAGGAATAAAAGACAAAATTGAAAAAGAATTAATGAGATTCAATAAATTTAGAATTGGAGTGCTTGGGCATAAAAAGGAAGTTAGTAATTCAGACATCGATATCCGCAATTACGCTAAGTATTTATTAAAAGAGGGCACGATTACCGAAAAGCGAGAACTTCTATCATTTTTAAAAAGTAAATTGGTATTAAAGGATAAAAAGATTATTCTTGAATAATATCGCTAATGAAAAATCACTGAATGAAACCAGTGATTTTCATGTATGCATCTCAGTCACCTGACTTAGCATAAGACGGCTGCGGGACCTGGACTCGAACCAAGATTAATGGCTTCAAAGGCCACTGTCCTACCATTAGACGATCCCGCAATATTCTATTCAATTCCGATTGATTCAATTAAAGCCAATTCTAAAGGCAATTGCTGTATTGAAGCATACTTGCTTTTATTGTCAGCGTCTAAGAGTAGATTAAGGGTTTTCTTTAAATTGTCTTCTAATAACCCTTCGGCTTGTTTTTTAGCTTTCTCCCCTACTTCTTTAGTTTCTCCAGGCATTACTGAACTGATTAAACTTGAATCAATCTTTAGGATAAGCAATTTTCGTAAATAGTCAATAAGAGTTCTGGTAAATTCAGAAATATCTATTCCCTTCTCAATATTGTCATTCAAAAACTTCAAAGCTCCGGCTTTGTCTTTTTTTATCAAATAATCGGTTAATTCAACTACCAAATTGATATCTACTAATCCTAAAAGCAGTTGAACGTCTTCTGCTTTGATTTTAGTGCCCGGTAAGAAATTTAAAACTTGATTCAGTGTTCCCTCGGCGTCCCTCATTGAACCTTCGGAAGCGGAAGCGATCAATCCCAAGGCTTCTTTCTCGATTTCAATTCCTTCTTTTTTGCAAATGAAAGAAAGTTTTTCTACCACCTCATCAAAAGAGAGTTTATAGAAATCAAATCTCTGACAGCGGGAAGCAATCGTCGGAATCATTTTGTGAGCTTCGGTGGTGGCTAAAATGAAAATTGCATATGAGGGCGGTTCTTCCAATATTTTCAATAATGCATTGGCCGCATCTTTTGATAATTGGTGAGCTTCATCCAAAATCAAAACTTTGTATTTTAAAAAGTTGGGAGCAAATTTAATTCCCTCTCTGATGCTTCTGATTTCATCAATGCCTCTGTTTGAAGCGGCATCAATTTCAATAATATCTACTGCCTTGCCTCCGTTGATTTCCAAACAGGAAGGACATTTGTTGCACGGTTCGGATCCTTTCAAGTTTTGACAGTTGATGGCCTTAGCAAATAATCTAGCCAGAGTTGTCTTTCCTGTTCCCCGGTGTCCGGAAAACATATAGGCGTGGGAAATCATTCCCGAGGCTATTTCGTTAGTGATGGTGGTAACCACGTGTTTCTGTCCAATGAACTCTTTAAATGACTGTGGTCTGTATTTACGATATAAAACTAAGTTTGACATATACCATATTCTATTATTTTTTCCTTGAAAAAGCAAATAAAAAAAAGAGCGATAAGCTCCGTATAAAAGAGAAAGGAGAGCACTGATGTAAATGGCTCTCCAATTGATTGATAGTATTAAAATAATTTTATAGAGATAGAAATTATTAAAATAGAATCAATTTGATTATGGTGCTTTGAAACACCATCGTATGTAGTATTCTGAAAAAAGTTCAGACTCCTCGGTTTAAATAAACAGAGGAAAAATATTACATACAGGTTATTCAAGGTTCTATCTTAATTGTAAACCTTTATAATATTTTGTCAATGGTTTTGCAAACAAAAAAGAGCCTTAAGCTCAAAACACGGGAAATTGGATAAAGGTGGAAGGATTTTTATGGATAGTGTCGGGAAAGAACCTTCCACCTTTTTAATTGTATTTAACAGCAAATCTTGGTAAGACCTCCTTAAGAAACTTGTTCTTTTAAAGATACGCCTCTTCATCATGTCCGAGGATTTGTGTTAATTTTTTGTACTTTTTTATCTTAGTCTTTTTTAAGATTTTGTCAATAAAAAAGAAATGAGCCACAATTTTTGTGGCTCTTTTGTTTTGCTTTGGAGGGTAGGTCATTCAGCTAATTTTAAAGGAACTGCAACTCCTATTCAACACACCAGAGCCGTCGCTACAATTTGATAATAAGGGTAATAGAAAAATTTGTCAAACAAAAGAACCCTTTCGGGTTCGTTTTAAATTATATGAGATGGGGAGAAGAAAATGATCGTGGTTAATCAATCCTCCTCCCCTTTGGAAAGCTTTTTGGCTTTCAAGGTGTTCAGTATGGGTAATACTGAACAAGTATATCTTTATACCATTTCTATTTTTTGTCAAACAAAAAAAGACCCACCAGGTCCCCGTAATAAGGGAGAAGAGTTTTGTGTGAAATAAATTTGTCGCGACATATTCACCAAACTCTTCTGCAACTTTCTATATCTTAAGTTTTAGAAAGTATATAGTATCGCTTTCAACTTAAAAAGACCTCTTTGAGTCTTTAGTTTTGAACGATTTTGGAAACGTTCTGTAAATATATTATCTTTTGAATTAATTTTTGTCAAATGAAAAAGAGCTTGTTTGCTCTTTGAAGATATCATGACTAATGGATCCTGTTATGGTTTTCCAAGTATGGTAATTGAGGAGGTGAAAAGATACCGAATTACTTGGTTGATCCATTAGTCAATCATATTTATTCTTGACAAAGAGAGATGTTGCATTATATCGAGGTGTGCATGTTCCCGATTTCTTTGCCAGCATTTCTTTGCCACATCAGAATATGTCGAGGTGGCTGATTAAATATTATCAAACCGAATAATTTTGTCAATTCTTGACAATATAATCTCTTTTGTTAGAATAGAAACATATGAAAAACGTAAACAAACAAATCTGCTGCTGTTGCTGTCCCCCATTAGACTAAGAGATTGGTTTGTTTTTAATAATACGGAATATAAAACTAATCTCTTAACCAGAGATTTTTTGTTAATAATAAAATATGAAAACAATTTTAGAGCATATCGGCGATACGCCGTTGGTAAAAATAGAAAATAATATCTTCGCAAAGATGGAGGGATTCAATCCCGGTGGTTCGATTAAAGACAGGATTGCCTTAAATATGATTAATGAAGCGGAAAAAGCGGGATATATAAAAAAAGGAGACACTTTGATTGAGCCGACCAGTGGTAATACCGGAGTCGGTTTAGCGATGGTTGCGGCGATGAAAGGATACAAAGTTAAAGTGATAATGCCGGAGAGCACCAGTAAAGAAAAAATAAAGATGGTCAAGGTGTTTGGCGGAGAAGTGATCTTGATGGAGAATTTAAGATACAGGAAGTTTGCCATCAACGATGTGAAAGATATGGCCAAGAGCGGAGAAAGACATGTTTTTTTAAATCAATACGAAAACGAGGCCAATCCCGAATCTCACTATCATGGAACAGCCGAAGAAATATTAAAACAAATGGAAGGCAGACAGATTGATTATTTTATCGCTGGGATGGGAACGGGAGGAACGATCACTGGAATCGGAAGAAAATTGAAAGAAAAATATCCTCAGATTAAAATCATTGGCGTCCAGCCGGTCCAGAATCAGACGATTGAAGGCTTAAGATCTTTAAAAGACGGATTCGTGCCAACCATCATTGATTTTGATTTGATTGATGAGATATACGACCTAGAAGCAGAAAAAGCTTTAAACACTAAAGACGAATTAGCCAGAAAAGGAGTGTTAGTTGGGCCCAGTTCGGGAGCGGCCATGTATGTTTGTCGTGAAATACAGAAAGAACACCCGGAAGCGACGATTGTAACGGTCTTCCCTGACCGCGGAGAAAGATATCTTTAAATATAGAGCACATTGATATATAATAGAAATATGAAAATATATAATACCCTGACCAAGAAAAAAGAAGAGTTTAAGCCGATTAAAGACAAAGAAGTCGGAATCTACACCTGCGGACCGACAGTTTATTGGTTTGCTCACATCGGAAACATGAGAACCTATCTCTTTGAAGATTTTTTAAAGAGAGTTTTGATATATAATGGATACAAAGTTAAGCATGTAATGAATCTGACCGATGTCGGACATTTAACTTCCGATTCTGATTCCGGAGAAGACAAGCTGGAAAAAGGAGCCAAGAAAGAAAGAAAAACCGTTTGGGAAATTTCTCAGTTCTATGCAGACTTCTTTAAAAAAGATTTAAAGTCTCTAAATGTCATTGATCCAACTATCTGGGTTAAAGCGACTGATACCATTCCTGAGCAGATAGAACTAATCAAGGAAATGGAAAAGAAAGGATTCACTTATATTATTAGTGACGGAGTATATTTCGATACTTCAAAATTAGACAAGTACGGCAGACTTTGGGGAGAGAACGAAAGAAAAGAAATGAAAGGAAGAATTGAAGAAGTAAAAGAAAAGAAAAACAAAGCTGACTTTGCTTTGTGGAAATTCAGTCCCAAGAATGAAAAGAGACAAATGGAATGGGAATCTCCTTGGGGAGTCGGTTTTCCCGGCTGGCATACTGAATGTGTGGTAATGAGTGTGAATAATTTAGGAATACCTTTTGATATTCATTGCGGAGGCATTGACCATGTCTTTATTCATCATACTAATGAGATTGCCCAAGCCGAAGCGGTATATGACAAGCCGATGGCTAATTATTGGATGCATGGAGAATTCCTTAATTTGAAAGACGGAAAGATGTCCAAGTCTTCCGGTAATATTGTCACCTTGGGAACATTAAAAGAAAAAGGAATCAGTCCCCTTGCCTATCGCTATTTATGTTTAAATACTCACTACCGAAGCAAGCTTGTTTTCAGTGATGAAAGTCTTGAATTTGCCGAAACAAGTTTGAGCAAGCTTTACGAAAAGACAGTTGAGTTATCAAGGAGTGAGAAAACCGATCATTCAAAAAAATATGAAGAATACCAGAATAAATTCATCAGTTTCATTGATGATGATTTGAATATTCCTTCGGCTCTTGCTTTAACTTGGGATATGCTAAAAGATAACAATCTTACCGATTCAGAGAAATACGATTTATTAATTGACTTTGATAAAGTTTTCGGATTAAAACTATCTTCAGTTAAATCAGAAGATCTTTCTGAGTCAAAGTATATTATTAAAATAGAAAAAGACGGTATTCCCGTCTGGACCAGTGATATCAGTATTGTTCCTGAAGATATTATGAAATTAGTTGAAGCGAGAAATGAAGCCAGAAAAAATAAAGAATGGGATAAATCAGATCAGATAAGAAAAGAAATAGATGAGAAGGGTTGGCAAGTTGAAGATTCGGGAGAGAAAACGGTAATTAAAAAGAAATAATAAAAATCCTGCAGCAATGCAGGTTTTTTAAAAAAGAAAAAGAGGTTATCCTCTTTAAGTTTTTTTCGGCGCCTTGGGTAAGATTAGAGAAAGAACTGCAAAGGAAGCGATAAAGAATCCGATGAAGAATATGGGCAATCCGCTTCGTACGTCCCAGACATACATATATAGTGCGAACATTGCTGAAAAGAAGGCCGAAAGAAAAACGATGAGTAAGTAATTAGAAAACTCTTTCCTTAGTTGTTTTAAGTCCAATTTAATTCCTCCTAGGTTGTGAACGAGCACAAAACCTTAAGTGGAAAATATACCTATAAATTGTTTTTGTCAAACAGTTTATTCAGCTGGAACAACGACACAATCTTCGTATGTAGTTTCGCTTCCTTCTTCTAAGAAAGCGGTATCGCCTTTATTCCAGAAAATATAAGTTTCACCAGTGTTGGTGTAGCGTGCTCCAGAACCAGAAACAGCTCTTAAAAGCAATAAAGTACTGCCTTCGCTTAAAGTTAATTCTACTTTGTCATCGAAGAAGATAGCATTAATAGTCTTACCATTTTTGCAATCAAAATTTGCGGCAGTAATGGTATTGTTATTTGTTTGTTTTTGAACGTAAGTGCTGGTAGGTATCTGTTCAATTGCTGTTTTTAGTTCATTCATTTTTTGACCAAGATAAAAACCAATTAAAAAAACACCAACATATAAAATCACAGCGAGAGCTGTTGAGTACCATGTAACTTTTTTCCACTCTATTTTTGCGGATTTTTTTGCCTTCATATGTTGTTTATTATTTTAATAAATCTATTATATCTTTAAATAATAAAAGACGTCAATACTTTTTTGGTATAATTCTCTTAAAAATAAAAAAAGATACCGCACGAATATCTTTTTTTAAGATTAATTTTTAAAAATAATAAAAATTATTGGCATTCCTTGTAAAAATCTAAAACCTGATCGGCTATTTTTTCCCAAGAATATTTCTGAACCTCTTGTAGTCCCCACTTCCTCATTTCTTTTCTTAGATTTTCATCACCAATTAATTTATCAAGTTTTTCTGCTAATGCAATTTCATTTTTTGGTTCAACTAAATATTCTTCTCCGGCAGTATTTTGTAATAATTCTTTGTATCCCATATTGGCAAAGCCGCAAACTGGTTTACCTAAGGCCATAGCTTCTAATAAAACAATTCCGAAGCTTTCTCCGAAGATGGCCGGACTGCAATAAATATCACAAGTTGAGAAATATTGAGGAACAACATCCCCGGCCTGAGCTCCTTCCCAATAGATTTCTTTAAGATTGTTTTCTTTGGCATATGATTCACACTCTTCTTTGAGCGGACCGTCACCGACAATAATCAATCTTAAATTATCGTGTTTTTCTTGCAGAATTTTATAAGCTTTCAATAAATAAATTAATCCTTTTCTTTCTTCAATTCTTCCCAAGAAAAGAATATTGATTTTACTGTTATCAAATTTATCCAATCTTTTAATTCCGGGATTAAATTTCTCCAAATCAATTCCATTGGGAATTACCCTCTTTAAGCCGTTGTACTTCTTAAATGGTTCAAGATTAAAAGAAGCGACTCCGATTACTCCTTTAACTTTGTGATTAATTAATCCACTCAAGTTATTTATCATCGCATCCAAAAGTGGCACTGATTCGGTGTTGGCGTGAAAAGTAATAATATTGGTTGCATCAGACCTTTCTAATATCTGAGAAGCGGAAGGAATGATAAAGTTATGGAAATGCAAAATATCAAAATTTTCTTTATTAAGCATTCTTTTTATCGCCAAAGGATTAAAATTGAAAACCAAATCCCCTTGCGTTCCTCCGATATTTAAAGGAATCGAAGTTCCCAAGAGAATGACATTCTTGCCGTAGCTTTCTTTGAGTTTTCTTCTGGGCACGATTATTTTGGTTTCAATGCCTCTTTTCTCAAATTCTTTGGATAATCCCAAAATATGGTTTTTCACTCCCCCCGGATTACTGAAGGAATGAAAGGAAATGAAGCCTATTTTCATAATTGACGTTTAATTTGTTGTTTGCTACATTATACTTAATGAGTAGTGAAAATACAAATATCAAAGTACCGCCTCAAGACATTGAAGCAGAAAAAAGCCTTTTAGGCTCTTTAATGCTTGATAAGGAAGCAATCACTAAGGTTGCTGATATTTTACACTCCGAAGATTTCTATAAAAAGAACCACCAGTACATCTATCAGGTGGTCGAAGACTTATTTGCCCGCGGTGAGCCGATTGATTTGATTTCCGTTTCTTCTAAGTTGAAAGAAAGGAATCAGCTGGAGAATGTGGGCGGAACTGCTTACCTAACTGAACTGATCAATACTGTTCCCACTGCCAGTCACGTGATGACCTATGCTAAAATCGTCCAGAAGAAAAGAATCTTGAGAGATTTGATTTCCGCCGGAACAGAAATATCTTTAATGGGTTATGAAGAAGAAAACGAGTCAGATGATTTATTAGATACGGCTGAAAGAAGAATTTTCAGTATTACGCAAAAGAACTTAACTCAATCTTTCTTACCGATCAAGCCTTTTTTGGAAGAAGCTTTTGAAAGAATTGAAAGAATATCAAAACAGAAAGGAGCTTTAAGAGGAACATCAACTGGATTTAATGGCCTAGATTCCCTTCTTTCCGGTTTGCAGAATTCAGACTTGATTATTTTGGCGGCCAGACCATCAATGGGTAAATCAAGTTTAGCACTAGACATTGCCAAGAATATTGCTTTAAAAGAAAAGAAGCCGGTTGGTATCTTCTCTCTTGAAATGAGTAAAGATCAATTGATTGATAGATTAATCAGTTCCGAATCAAATATTGATTCTTGGAAATTAAGACAAGGAATGCTTTCAACCGAAGGAGATCAGAATGATTTTGTTTGTATTCAGCATGCTTTGGGAACTCTTTCCGAGGCCCCCATCTATATTGATGATGCTTCCAGCTGCAGTGTTTTGCAGATGAGAGCTATGGCCAGAAGATTACAGGCTAGTCACGGACTAGGATTGATTATTGTTGATTATTTACAGTTGATTGAGCCGAGTAATAAAATCATTAACAGTGTTCAACAGATTACCGAGATATCAAGACAATTGAAAGGATTGGCCAGAGAATTGAATATTCCCGTCTTGGCCTTATCTCAATTATCAAGAGCGGTAGAACAAAGAACACCTAAGATTCCCAGACTTTCCGATTTGAGAGATTCCGGTTCAATTGAGCAAGACGCCGATGTCGTGATGTTTATTTATCGTGAAGATGTTTACCAGGAAGAAAGTCCGAGAAAAGGAATTGCTGATATTATTATCGCCAAGCACAGAAACGGACCGATTGGAAGAGTGGAGCTATTCTTTGATAAACAGAGAGCCTGCTTCAGGAATATTGAAACCGGACGAGACTCCTTTGAAGGAGACATCGGATACTAAAAAACCTGCTCCATAGAGAAGCAGGTTTTTAAATAGTTTAATTAGTTCTTGACGTCGACGATTTCAACTTCAGTATACTGTTGTCGGTGTCCTTTCTTAAGTTTGTATCTTTTCTTTGATTTGTATTTGAAAGTCATTACCTTATCAGCTTTGGCTTGTTTTAAAACCTTGGCAGTTACGGTAGCTCCTTTAACTAATGGTTCTCCGATAGTTAAGTCTTTTCCATTCTCAACCAAAAGAACATTGTCAAATACAACTTCAGCGCCTTCTTCGGCGGCAATCTTTTCTATCTTTAATTTGTCTTTCGGGGAAACTCTGTATTGTTTTCCTCCTGTTTTTATTACTGCTAACATGTTTTTTTGCTTAATTAATACTTTTTGTTTATATCATTTTATCGTCAGATAGTCAATAATCGGCTTAGATTCTGATAAAGACCTCGGTTAAGATGAAAGCGATATAGATAAAGAGCAGGAAGATAGCCTCTTTCTTGGTAATTTGACTGTCGTTTTTGATAAAGAAAAAGAAGAAGATTATCGCGATAAATAAGAAGATTCTGGCGACTCCGAAGGGAGAAAAGTCAGAGATATAGATCGGATTGATCAAAGCGACGATTCCCAAAACCAGGGTGGCGGGAGCAACGATTGTTCCCATCAAATCTCCCAAAATCATCCATTCCATATTCTTTTTCGCAGAAGAGATAGCAAAGAATATTTCCGGGGCACAATTCCCTAATCCGACAATGAATAAACCGATTAAAACGATTGGCCAATCAAAAGTAATGGCAAAGTATTTGGCTGATCTCACTATTCCTTCGGAAGCAATAGCAAAGACCGCTAAACTTAAAAGAATCTTAAATACTCCACTGAAAGAAGCCTTAAAGCTTTTAGTCGGAGCTTCACTATCTTCACAAGTCTTGGTAAACCTTTCTTTTTTAGAGAATAACCAGGCAACATATATAAAGAAGAAGGAAATCATAATGACACCGTCAATTCGAGAAAGATTATTATCCCATACAAGAAGTATCGGTAGAATAGCGGCAATAACGGTGAATAATAAAGTGCTGTGTACAGTTTTGCTTTTAGCGGGAATTCCTCCTTTAGCAAAAAAAGCTGCCAAAGCGATTGCTAAAGTCATATCTACCACGTTTCCTCCGATAACATCTCCGAATGATAGTTGCGGAACATTATGCAGGGCTGAAGAAATACCGACAAATAGATTGGGTAAAGATCCAACCAGAGCCATTACCAAAAAAGAAACTACGAATTCTTTCCAACCGAGAAATTTAGCAATTTTTATCAAACTTTTGACTATCAATTCTCCCGATAGATAAAAAGCAAAACAGGAAGCAAGGAAAACAAGGATATAAAGTAGAGTTGTCATTTTATAATTATCAATACTTATTTTTTATTATTATATCATAAACAAAAACAGACTAAAAGTCAGTTTTGAGTCTGTTGATAGTAAAAAAATAAAGGCTGCATGTTATGTGCAAACCTTTTAGCGTCTCCTTGTTATTATCCAGGCTACTGCTCCAAGACCAAGAAGAGCAATTAGTATACCAGATGCCATTTTTAAACCTCCAAATTAATTGTATATACATGATTTTATTCTGTCAATAAAGTTTTATCAAATATTGACAAATTTAATATTTGAACTAATATAAGGCTGGTTCAGATAAAAGCGTTGGCTTCCGGCAAGCGCCTTTCCGGATATGGTTTTCCTAACATTAGCTATGGAAAATAGAAAAAGGAAAGGAATTCGGGTTCGAGTCCCGGCAACTGGTTTTGAAGAAACGACTCAGGTTCGCAGAATAGAAGAGGAGACAATGAGATCAAGTGTAAAGCATGGTGAGCTAATCACTATTGCAAGACTCCGGTTCTTGATCGCGTCTTAATGATCGCACGAGTCGACAATGAGATACTCTCATCTGAGAAAGTTCAAAAAACCTCTGGACCAATATTGTAGGGAATGTTGAAATCAACAGTCCCTCTTCTTTTTTTATAAAACAAAAAAAGAGTAGAAAGTTACATTTAGATGAATTGGCGGTCCTAACCGGATTCGAACCGGTGTTCTTAGATTGAGAATCTAATGTCCTAGGCCTCTAGACGATAGGACCAATACAATCTTTAGATATCATATATATTACTCTTTGTCCAAGCTCGTTTCATCGTAATCAGGCTGAATTTGCCAGTAATCAATGATGTATTTGGCTAAATCATGGAAAACAGGCACGGCTGAATATTCAGATGTTTTAGTGGCGGTCGGATTATTTAATTTTACCAGAATAATGAATTTAGGATCTAAAGCGGGAGCGAATCCCATAAAGGTTTGCCAGGTATGTTCTGAATATCCGGCTTTGCTTATCCCTAAAGAAGTGTAAGGGACCTGGGAGGTTCCGGTTTTGCCTCCAATCCAGTAGCCGGGAATCTTCGCTAAGTGTCCAAATCCTTTTTCAACTACATTAATAAGCATGCTTTTTAAAGTCGTACTGGTTTCTGGTGAGACAACATTTTCCTTAACTATCACCGGTTCTATCTTTTCCGTCTTGTCCCCTGTTGTGATTGTTTCAACAACATATGGCTTGTATAGTTTTCCTCCGTTAATAATGGTGGAAAAAGCTCTGATCATTTGCAAAGGAGTAATTCCTATTCCTTGTCCAAAAGAAGCATTGGGAAAACTGGTGTTGTTCGGGTTATTGCTTTCCAGAGCTTCTTTTAATTGATTGTTTCTTGAAGATACTTCTCCACTTAAATCAATATCGGTATTTTCAAAGAGTCCGAATGATTTTAGATAGTTATAGAATTTATTGTTTCCAATTAGGTTTTCCGCATACATGACTCCGGTATTAATGGAACCTTGTAAAACTTCAGTCATGGTTACCTTGCCCCAGACTTTTTGTGAATAATTGTATACCTTATATGTTCCACATTGGGCATATCCTAGTTTATCATCAAAAACAGTATCGGATGTTACCGCTTTTTCATTAATAGCCATAGCCATGGTTATCGGTTTAAAAATAGAGCCTGGTTCGAATAATTTTTGGACGCATGAATTTTGGAAAGATTCCATTGATGCATCATGGTAATTATTGGGATTGAAATTGGGACTCTGAGCCATGGCGATGATTGCTCCGGTGTTGGGATTCATGACAATTATTTCTCCTCCTTCGGCTGCATATTTTTTTACCCCGGCAGACAATACTTTTTCCGCCATGTATTGAATATTGTAATCAATCGTTAAACCGAGAGAAGCTCCATTAAGAGATTCTTTTTCTGAAAGCTTAAAAAGGAAGCTCCAGGGATTCTTTTCAGTCTTAGAAACAGTCGTTTCTCCCTTTATCTGTTCATCGTAGTAGCTTTCGAGTCCGTATTGGCCTAATCCTTCTTGATTGATGAAGCCGATGATTTGCGAAGCTGTATCTTCTTGAGGATAGTATCTTTTAGTTTTGTATCCGATATGCACTCCCTCTAATTCTAAATCAGAAATTTTATCAGCCCTGTCTTTGCTGATACTTTCTTCTACTATTTCGTAGAAGCTTCCCGATTTACTCATTAGACTTAAAAGAACAGATACGTCTTTTCCGGTTTCGGTGGCTAATATCTGCGCAGTTGATTCTTTTTCTTTTATTTCTTCCGGAGAAACAAAAAGATAGGCTTCTTTTTCGGTCATCGCCAAGATCTCTCCGTTTTTAAACGCTACCTCTCCCCTTTCTCCCTGAGTTTCCGATAAAGAGGTCTGTTGGCCTTGGGCCATGGCTTTATAAAATTCTGCCTGATCTATTTGTAAATAAAATAAGCGGGATAAAACTATCCCTCCTATTAAAAAGATGATGACAATGACGATGTTTATTCTTAAATTAGACATAAGAAACTATTTGGAAGCAACGGATGCTTCAGAAACAACGATATAGTTTAGCTTACTCACCTTTTCAAAGCCTTCTTCTAAAACCTTTTCTTCAATATTAACGAGGTTTCTGTCTTTAGAAACAGAAAGCTTTAAAGAAGCTACTTCTTTCTTCAATTCTTTGATAGTTGTTTCTCTTTCTCCTTTTATATATCCCGACTCAGTCAATTTTACCACCTGAAAAATATAAAAGCAAACTAAGGCTAAGCAGGCTAAGGTTATTACCATGAAGAATCTTTTTGAATTGTTTTTTGCGATGGTCATGTTTTTATATTTTTATTGCGGCTCTTAATTTTGACGATCTGCTTCTCGGATTAAGAGCTATCTCTTCATCTTGAGGAACAATCGGCTTTTTGGTTATTATTTTAACTTCTCCGTTTTTCTCTTTCTCCTTTAGGAATTCTTTGATAATCCTGTCTTCTAAGGAATGGAAGGAAATGGCTACTAACCTTCCCTCCTTTTCTAACAGTTCTAACGCCTCTGGGAGAGCTTTACGGAAGTTATCCAGCTCGTTATTGACTTTGATGCGAAGCGCTTGGAAGGTTCTCGTGGCAAAGTGTGTTTTAGAATGATGGTACCATCCGGGAGTCGCTTCTTTGATAATATTTACTAATTGCAAGGTGCTTTTTATTCTTTCTCCTTTTCTTCTTTCGATAATCTTTTTTGCTATCTTTTTACTGAAATCTTCTTCGCCGTATTCTTTTAATATTTTTTCAATCTCATCTTCGCTCCATTCATTTAATATTTCTTCAGCGGTTAATCCGGTTGAGTAATTCATTATCAGTGGTTCGTCTTTGTTAAAGCTGAATCCCCTCTCCGCTTCATCGATATGGTATGAAGACATTCCGATATCGAATAGTATTCCCTCTACCTTATTAAATCCGTTCTCTTCTGCTATCCTCTTAATGTTAATGTATGAATCATTGATTGGAATCAATCTTTCTATCTTTTCTCTTTCAATCTTTTCAAATATCTCTTTATCTATTTCGATTCCCAATACTTTTCCTTTGGTTCTCTTTAATATCTCTCTGGTATGTCCGCCACCGTTCAAGGTGCAGTCGATATAGTTTCCTGCGGGCTTGATATCTAAGTATTCAATGACCTCTTTTAATAATACTGGTATGTGCATCTTATATTCCTAATTCTTTTAATCCTTCAGCCATGCTTTCAACTTGGGTGTTGGTTGTTTGTCCGTATTTCTTCCAAGCATCTTCATCCCAGATTTCAATTCTGTCGTATAGACCGGCGATAACAACACTCTTGTTTAACTTTGCGTATTCTTTCAAATAATCAGGGATTAAAATTCTTCCTAGGCTATCAACTTTAACATCCATCGCTCCGGCTAGCATTACTCTTGCAAAGCTTCTGGCATTGGATTGTGATAAAGGAAGTTTGCTTAACTTGTCAGCTAATTCGTTCCATTGTTTTTGTGGGTACAAAAAAAGGCATCCATCAATACCTCTGGTTATGACAGCGCCTTCTGATAAGACATTTCTAAATTTAGTAGGAATGGTTAACCTCTTCTTTGGGTCTAAATTGTAATTGTATTGACCGATGATCATGTTTTTGGTTATCCACTAGGGTTTTGGTGTTTTCCACACTTTCCCCCACTTATTAACACTGTAAGACCATTTTACACCACTTGAAAAAACTTGTCAACCACTCGTCAACACGTCAAAAGCCCTTTATTTAAAAGGTTTTTTTGAGTTATCCACAGGGAAATAAAAAACACCTTTTTAGGTGTTAATTATCCACAGTGATTTTTCTTTATTAAGAAATATTTATCGCAAAAGTATTGGGGTCAACTTGAACCTTGCTTCCCTGAGGAATGGCATCTTTTAAGAGGTTTCTCGCAATGACATTTTCAACCTTGTCTTGAATGACTCTTTTCATTTCTCTGGCTCCGAAGACCGGGTCGTAACTCAATTCAACTATTTTATTCTTCAATTCTTCGGTAATAACTAATTGAATCTTTTTTATCTTTAAATTATTATTCAATTTATTTAATTGTATTTGAGCAATCATTAATAAATCTTCTTTAGTTAAAGATTTGAAAACGATTGTTCCGTCAAACCTGTTAATGAACTCCGGCCTGAAGGTTCCTTTTTCAAAGATGTCAGACATTAGTTCTCTTTTTATCTCTGGCATCTCTTTATCCTCTTCTATTGCCTTTAAAATGGTCTTGTAGCCGGCATTGGAGGTAGCGATGATAATAGTGTTGGTAAAGCTGATTTTTCTTCCCAAATTATCATTAACATATCCTTCATCCAATACCTGAAGGAAGACATTTAAAATATCGGGATGAGCTTTTTCTATTTCATCCAATAAAACTAAAGAGAATGGATTTTCTGAAACCTGGGAGGTTAGTATTCCTGGTTGTCCGTCGGAACCGAGAAGTCTGGGAATGTCATCGATTCTTTGGAATTCAGACATATCGATTCTGATCATCTTTTCTTCTGAACCGAAATATGTTTCTGCTAAAGCTTTAGCGGTTTCTGTTTTTCCAACTCCAGTTGGTCCTAAGAACAAGAAGCTTCCCATTGGTCCTTTGCGGGTCTGTACGCCTGTTCTGGCCCTTCGTAAGGCCGAAGATATCTCATCAATCGCTTCGTGTTGTCCGACCACTCTTTTATGTAATGTTTCTTCAAGGTTCAATAAGACTTCTTTTTCTTTACTTCTAATTTTTCCAACCGGGATTTTTGTTTTTTCCGAAAGCATCTTATCAATATGTTCCGGCATGACAATATTTGTTTCGGCATCTCGGCTACTGTATATCACCGCTTCATCTAAAAGATTGATTGCTTTTTGCGGGAAAGGAAAATTAGAAATATATTTTTCACACAAAACAACAGTTTCTTTTAAAGAATTAAAAGGAATGAATTTCTGGTGTTCGGTTTCTAATCTGAAAACTTTATTCTCTAAAATATGCAAAGTGTCTTCACTGCTCATCTCTTCAACTTCTATTTTTTGGAATTGGGCTAAGAGAGACGGCTTGTCTTCAATGTATTGATGCAATCCTTTAAAGGAAGTTAAACAGATAGTCTTAAAAGACGGAGAATTTAAATAAGGTCCAAGGATTCCGGAAATATCTACGATTCCAGCCTTTTGTTTGCCTCCTAAGAAGTCATGAATGTCGTTAATGATTAAAATCACATTGCCGGCATTAGAAACCTCCCTGAAGCATTGTTCTAAGATTCTTTCCATCTGCTCAAAAGAAGTGGTGGTTGAAGAAAGAGAAATAATATCGAGTTCGATAAAGCGATTGTTATTTACATTAGGTAAGGATTGTCCGGTTAAGCTTTTTTTAATCACTCCGTGAATGATGTTTTTTCTTCCTGTTCCCGGTTCACCGATAATCAAAGCATTGCCAGCATCTTTCTTTGATAAGATTCTTTCCAATTGAGAAACACTTTCTTTGTGGCCGACAATATCTTCAAATCCCCTTCTTTTAACAATATCGGTCCAGTCGATGGAATAATTGTCTAAAGTAGGAGTGTAACCGGCAGTCCAATCTTTTCCTAATGATCCGAATTTCAAAAGATTTTCATAATCCCAGAATTGTTTTGCTTTTTGTATTTTAATATATATTCTTTCCTGCCATTCGTTCACCTTTTCAAAATCTTCTTCTTCAATATCCGATTCGACAATGATTTGTTTTAAATTGGGTTCAATTTTGGCCAAGGCCGCGATAACATCACCTTCTTTTATTTCTTCTCCTCCCCTTTTCAATGATATTTTTCCCGCTTCTTCAAAAACGGCTTCAAATTCTTCTCTTGTTACTTGAGTTGAATAATCTTTTGAATTCAATTCTTTCTTTAGTCCGTTTAAATCAATCAACAATCTTGAGAAGATAAAAATGATTTTAGGATTTTTAACATCTAAAAAGGCTTCCAAGATTATTTCGTAGTTGGGATAAGGTAATCCTTTTCTTTTTGAGTTTCTATATGCTTCGTCTAAATACTTGGCTGATTTTAAATTAAGGAATTGAGCCAGATTTTCTCTCTTGTCGCTTAAAGCTTTTTCGAGGGTTGTATTTCTTTTCAGTCTTTTCAGGCATTCGTTGAAAAAAGAATTAAGATTATACATTAAAAAGAAAAGAGACAGAGTGATAATGGCTCCTCCAAAAAGCTGGTCGGTTTCTTGAGCACTAATGAGGTTGTAGACATAGAAAGCTAAAAATAAAACAAAACAGAAGAGAGAAATCTTTTTAATGAGGTTAAGGCACCAGAAGAAAGGTTCTACTTGTGCTGCTTCGCAAATGTCTGTTTTTTCTAAGTTAATCATAGGTATTTAAAGCCGTATATTAAAGCTGCAATAAAGAAGAAGGGATAAACTATTGAAGCGAAGAACAGGATTATCCCCAGCGCTAGAACGATAATTTCATAGATTAAAAAGAAAGCAATCAGGAAAAGCCTCATAATGAATCCGATTACTCTGGTGATGATATTGGAAAGGAAGACTTCGAAATATCTACCGAAATCAAATCCCCGGCCGTAATCCCAGAGGTATCTTCTCCAGGGAGAAAAAAGAGAGCGTAAAGTCTCTTTTATGGAAAAGAAATCAAATCCAAAAGCAAGATAATTCTTAAGGATAAATAAAACTTTTTTGGGAGTGAGTATTAGCTGCCAGTATAGATATTTGATAAAAATATTCATTCTTTTTTGGCAATCTTTATGTCGTTATATTGATTATAACTGTTTTGATTAAAATGTCCATAATTTTGACTCTTGACAATAATCTTTCCATAATTATAATGGATAACATCAATAGAAAAAGGTCGGCACTTTATAACAAAAATAACAAATATTATCTTTTCTAAAAAAGATAAAGTGTTCACAATTAACCTTTAATAAAATTTTATGATTTTTGAAGAAACAGTAAACGAAGAAGTTGTATCAATGTTAGAAGAAGACGAATCTTGTGAAGCTCCTGAAGAAGAGGAGACAGAAGAGGAAGAAACAGAAGAAGATGAAGAAGTTACCGGAGAGTTTGATTCTGATGACGAAGTATCTGATGATGATGACGAAGACGATGACGACATTGACGACGACGATGATATCGACGAAGACGATGACGATATTGATGAAGAATTCGGCGATGACGACGATGATGCGGACGAAGAAGAATAATATTTAATTAACAGCCCCGCAAGCGCGGGGCTTGATTATTGCTTTTTTATTCTTAAGTTGATATAATTCAAAATATAATAATAAAAAACACGTCATGAAAATCAAGTTAGACAGGTGGAAGATTGCCACCATAATCCTTGCAGTTATTTCTATCGTTCTTGCGTTAATGCTTTCTCAGTCAATGTTCGGTTCGGCCGATAAAGCGGCTCAGAAAGGAATCGAATACATTAACAAATATTTATTAGCCGAAGGCACAACAGCAACATTGGTTAGTGTTGATAAAGAACAGATTGGAAATCTTAGAAAAATAACTATCGAAATTTCTGGAAACAAATTCGGTTCATATGTAAGTACTGATGGAAAATACCTTTTTGCCAGTGAACCATATGATATGACTAAAGATCCAAATCAAGGAACAGGATCCACTACACAAACAGGTTCAACAGTAGAAACTACTGATACACAATTAGATGGAAGTTTCTCTGAAGCAAAGGATACAGAGGTTTGTTCTGAAAATGGAAAACCGATTGTATACTTCTTTGGTTCATCAGGCTGTCCTCACTGTGTCTGGGAGAAGCCGATCCTTCAAGGTGTAGTTAAAGAATTCGGAGATACTATTTCATACCACGAGAACATTGATAGTGATACAGATTCTGATGTTTTTAATAAATACAGTACCGGATCAGTTCCCACTTTGGTAATTGGTTGTAAATATTTCAGAATCGGATCAGGCGAATCTGCCGGAGAAGAATCTGAAAAAGCTTCTTTAAAGAAGGTTATCTGTCTTGCGACAGGAAATCAACCAGCCAGTCTTTGTCAGTAATTTAAAACAAAGCACCCGAGAGGGTGTTTTTGTTTTATTGTCCCCCTCTTGACAAAATTAACAAAAGAAGTTATTGTATGGCTTGTAAGTTAATAGCTCATTTTATTTAAATAAGAAGATGGTTTTGGTGGTTGTTTTAAGGGATATTGATTATCCTTGAAAACAGCCACCAAGAAGTGGTGGCACTAGAAAGCTATTGCACGTAAGAACGTTCGAACACTTTTCACCCCTGGAGGTGGTGGGAAATATGATCGTGATAAGGCAGCTTACCAACACCTATGTGATGAATGCCGGTACCGAGATCTACCCGTAACCCAGGCCTGCCCGGACCCCCCTGTAAGGAGGACTTCAATGATAAAAAATCTTTGACAGTTCGGCGCTTCTTAGCGCCGTTGGATGATGGGGATAATATCCTCACTCATGTTTCTTCTGACCTGTTGGGCGACGAGTCTAAATGTTCATAGCTCATCATCGGAGCGTTAAGAGCCGGCATCTTGGAGAAGCGTTTCTGCTCTCACATTGATCAGTGATATCGATACCCGCTCACACCCCTGGAAGATCAGCTTTTTCTCGTCCCCCGTGACCCCCCGAACAAAAAAATCTATAGCAATACAAAAAGGAGAATTGCTAAAAAGCTACAAAGTTAGCTAGGACAAACCACACCACAGTGAAGTAGTTGCTACAAACAGCTACAAGGTAAGGGCATCCCAAGGGAAAGATCAATAGACCGAAAGAATTCGTTCAAGTAGGCTCGATAATCCCAAAAGCCCTCATCTCCTCCGACCAACTTCTTATTTCAAACACCGCCGCGTAAGCAAACAAATTGCTTCCGCGGTTTTCTTTTTTTAAAACAAAAAACTCCGTTTTCACGGAGTCGTTTTGTTATCCTTATTTTAATTCTACAGTTGCACCAGCTTCTGTGAATTTCTTTTTCATTTCTTCAGCTTCTTCTTTCTTAGCATCCTCCTTGATTGTTTGAGGAGCTGTAGCGATAGCGTCAACTAAATCCTTGGCTTCTTTTAATCCTTTCTGGGTCAAGTCTCTTACAACCTTGATGACTTCGATTTTCTTGTCACCGGCTGATGTTAATACTACGTTGAAAGAAGATTTCTCTTCAGCAGCGGCAGCGCCGGCAGCTGGAGCGGCAGCAGCAGCCATCATTTGAGGAGCAGCTGATACACCGAACTTCTTTTCTAATACTTTTACTAATTCAGCTAAATCTAGAACTGACATTTTTTCTACTTCTTCAACTAACTTTTTGAACTTTTCAGGAACTTCGATTACTTCTGTTTCTTCTGCCATATGTTTATATTTTATTATTTATTATGCTTTTTGATCTCTTATCTGGGAAAGGGCTAATACCAATTTCCTCATATTACCGGAAAGAACACCGACTAGGTTAGTTGCTGGAGCGGATAATGTTCCAACAAGCATTCCCAATAACTGTTCTTTACTTGGCAATTCGGCTAATTTGATAACATCGGCCATTTCGCAAAACTTGTTTTCTAGAAATCCTCCTAAGATTTTAGCGTTAGCGTTCTCTTTTGAGAATTGATAGACTATTTTGCTGGGAGCGATCTCATCTTCGTAACCGAAGACGATGGCTACCTCTCCTGCTAATTTGTTTGAATCAAGGGAAACGTTTTTATTCTTTAAAGCGATTTCCATTAAACTCTTCTTGGCTACTTTCATCTCACTGCCTTCTTTCTTAAGGCTTTCTCTTAATTTAGCCAATTCCTTAACCTTAATCTTGCTAAAGTCCATGAAAACGATTGACTTTTGCTTATCGATTTTGGTTTCAAGGTCGGTGATGATTTTTTGCTTTTGTTCTCTTGTTAATGCCATATAATTAAAAAATCTGTGATTCCACAGACGACCTAACACAATATTGCTATTGTTTTTTCCTCAACAGGACTTATGAATGCCTGTTTTCTGTGGAATATTTATTTATACTCTGATTATATCTATTTTTAGCTTTTTGTCAAATAAGCCGCAATGGCTTCTCCGAATTCCTGAGCGTATTCAGCGTTTTCAGCGGTAATAATATTGCCGTCTTGAACAATGGACTTTCTTTCATAAATAGCGTCGTTTAATTGAAGGATTCTGATGGCTGATTTGTCCATGTCAGTTGACCAGACAGTGGCCCTCTTTTCTTTCAAGATTCCAGCGTTGGCCAATAATGTTGGAGCAATACAGATTGCGGCAATCAGCTTTTTCATAATCATGGCTTTTCTTAAGATCAGATAGGTCATTTCATTATCCAATAGTTTTACCGCTCCCTGACCTCCGGCAAAGATGATAGCGTCGAAATCATCGATATTTAAATCATCAATCAAAAGGTCGGCAAAAGCTTCCCCGCCGAACTTTCCAATCGCTTTAGTTTTGTCGCAAACCGTGGTAACGGAAATGCCATTCTTTTCAAGAACTTCTTTGGTGACGAAATATTCTTCATCGCGAAAGTTTTCCGAAGCGATAATAATAGCTGCTTTTTTCATATGGTAATATTATAGCACTTTTATTTTATAAAAAAAGAGAGACGGTTATGTCGTCTCTATGTGGTTAAAGATTACTCCTTCTGTATGGACAATGCATTCCAAGGGTATACTGTGGTACAGGTATTGCTTGAGAATGAGATCCATATCTTGAGGTTTGAGTGTTTCGATTCTTGTCTTATACGGAATCCCGGAAGGATCATCGAGTAAGACAATCAGTTTTCCTTTTCTGATCAGTTCTTCAATGATTAGAATTTTTAATGAGAAAACATCTTTTTCGGGTAAGTCTTTCTTATATAAAAGCTTCCTGATGTTTTCCTTGAGTTCATCGTTCGGTACACCTTTCAGTTCTTCCTTGATTTTTTCTTTGTCAAACATCGTAATCACCAATAGTTGTCAAATAACACTAAATATGTTTTAGCATAAAAGAAAAAAGAGGGCAACTGCCCTCTTCCACATATTAGCTTTCAGCCTCATTTCTTTCTTTTCTGGCCATTCTCCAGTGAAGAATGTAGATTGGGAAAGCAATTAGAATCATAGTGATTGAATCAAGCATTCTTTTCTGTCGTTCTGACTTAATACAGGAGTCTCCGGTGTTTCTGATCTTCCAATTATTGTAATCGCTAATCATATTATCTATTTGTTGCTGCTCTTCTAAAGTTATTCCGCTTTCCTTTATCTTTTCAGCCTGAACGGTTGAATAGAAATAAGGTTGTTCGTTACACATACTGTAATCTCTCTTTTCCGCTTCGGTAAAAACAAATGCTTTAAGAGAAGTGTTAATTAGATTGCCCATTCCGACTGCAAAGAAGATTAAGGCAATCAATGAGACGGTGTAGAGATAAACTGTCATTACTATTTTTGTTGTTTTTGTCATATTTATATATATTTTACCATTATATCTTGATCCATTAATTTTCCGTAGTGGCTTACACCCTTTTTAATGGTGCCTAATTTTTTGAAACCCACCTTTTTGTATAAATTGATGGCGACCTTGTTTTTTGAAAAAGCAGTAAGGGTTACTATTTCTATTTTTAATTCTTTACGAGCTTTATCTATAATCTTTCTTAAAAGTTTTTCTCCTAATCCCCTACCTCTTATTTCTTTTTTTAATGATATTCCGAGATCACCGACATGTTTTCTTACTTCTTTATCAACCAGAGAAATATCGCTAATACCGTATACTTTTCCGTTAACATCTATTAGTGAAACAACCCTTATTTTTTCTTTCGATTCTTTCATTAGTTTTTTCCAAAATTCTTTTTCTTCTTTCAGGGTTGGTTTTTTCTGAACCAGTATGTATGCTTTTTCGTCTACCAAAGAACTAATCATTTCCAGGGCTGATTTCACATCGTTTGTCTTCGGTTCTCTAAAAGTTATCTTTTCCATGTTTTTATTATATCAAGCCTTATTTTTAATGCAAACAAAAAACCAGACTCGAGAGAGTCTGGCTTTGTTTGATTTCCTTAGATGCGGCTAACGTTTACTGCGTTAGGACCCTTTGGAGATTCACCTTTTTCGAAAGATACTCTGTCACCAGTTTTCAACTCGTCGAAGCTTACGCCCTTAAGTTCATTACTGTGAAAAAATAAATCTTTTTCCTCTCCATCAACTGTGATGAAGCCGAATCCTTTGTCGGTAAGGTTTTTGATTGTTCCTTCCATTGATTTAAAATTTACTTGATAATTTTTAAGGTTTTACCCTAAAGTTTAGTTCCTTAATAGTCTCGACTATATTACTATTAATTAACTATCTTGTAACTATGATAGCATCCAATGTTTAATCGGTCAAATGAAAAAGACTGATTTATTTCTTTTTGCGTGGAGCGTCATTCCATCCTCTTATCTCTCCGAATAGCTTGGTGAAAGAGAATATCCAGTAATCGGTCTGCGGTTCGGTGTCTCCCCTTAATCCGGCTAAGTATTTATCAAAGTCTTTTTTGTTCACAAATAACAGCCAGAAGAAGTCTCTGATCCAAGGAAGACAAACCAGCGTAATTGAGGCGATAAGATAGATTAAAACCGTATTAGACGGTGAATAATGATAATATATCACCAATCCTATCGAAACAAACAAAAGGATTACCGCTAGATTGTATAATAATAGATAAGAAACGTATTTTTGCAGATTGTTCTGTTCAACTGCTTCGGCTATCTTAGCCGCGGTTAAGGCAAATAAACCGAAAGTGAAGATTAATAAAAATATTGGGGCAATCCAATTCTCTTTTAACGCTCCGTTGTCTTGCAAAACTATCGGAATTAAGATTACTGACAAGGCAGTGAATATTCCATTAATCACTAGAAGATTGGGAGCATCTTTGGTCCAAGAATTTTTCATATGATTTTTATTATTATCTGCATTTATTATACTAAATTATAATAAGGACTGGCAAGTTTATAAAATAAAAAACGATCAACTCTATGAGTTTGATCGTGCTGCCTCGCGAATGAAATCGTCGCGAATCTTTTGAATTCTCTTTTCTACGTTCTGAACCATTATATCTGCAAGCTTCACTTCACTGGTGGGAGCGGTTTCTATCACTTCCGAATCAGCGAAGATTATAGAGGGAAAGAATCCACTTGTTTCCTTTTCCCAACGTAACTCGTAAATGTATTTATTCGAACGACTTTTCTTTAAATTTTTAATGAGCATTGTTGCATCATACAATAGATTATTATATTGTCAATAGGATAAGCCCAATAATAAAAGAAGCTCTCGATGAGAATTTTCTCTGAGAGCTATTGCATCGTCCTAAACCTTTGGAGGGCATTTAGGAGTATGGGGACTTACTTTTTTTGAGAATTGATTATCCCCTGCCTTTTGCGAGTATCGTAATACCCGTTGACACCATCCATTGTGACGAAGTTGAAACTGTATCCGCTTCCATCTTCGTGTTGAAGGGTGTTGATTACCTTCTGTTCCTTTTTGTTACCGTTCAGGGTCATTACGACTCTGGTACGATCGGCGAAAGCTTTGATAAGCTCTTCTTTTGTTGGACCATCAGTAATGTTAATCAATAACAAGCCTCCTTGTTATAAATATATTATACAATATATTAATCTATATTGTCAATAGTAGGAGATTTTATTCAAACTTTAAGCTTTTAATCATTTCCTGATCGAAATTTTCAAAGCCTCCGGAGGGACCGTTGTATAGAAAGAAATCGTAATCAATAGAAAGTTTTATCGATATCATTTTTTGTCTTTCTGGAGAATATAATATTTTATAGTGCATTTCTCCAGGACAGCCTAAACCGTTTTCATCGGTTGTTTTACCGTCGTCGGTGACATAAATATCATATAAGCCATCTTTATTTAATTGTTGGCTTGCATAGATACAACCATTATGATAATAATCATCGATGAATTTTTTAATATCATCAAGATTATTGATTTTTACCACATCAATTTTCCAGGCAACAAAAGGTTTATTAATATTGCCTTGAGCTTTTAATGAAGCAAGAGATGCTTCTATCTTTTCGCATTTTTCATTTCTGTAGTCATAATAATATTCGGGTGTGATATAGACGGCGTTATTATTGTTGTCTTGAAAGATTTTAACAGGAACAAGCGATTCTTTACTTCCACCGCACCTATCAAGGCCTTGAGTTTCGGGAGGAATCTTTATCGAAAATCCTAATTGGGTATTAATGTATTCATTCCAAGCAGAAGTATCAACAACTGTTTTTACTTTTTTGATAGCATCTTCATTAACAGATATAGGTTTCGGTTCTTCTTTAATTAAAAAAGAAAACAGAGATGGTCCGACAAAAAGACAAATGATAATAATAGAAATTTTTATCCAATTTTTCATATAAATCGATTATAGCAAAAATTAAATTAAAAAACCAAAATTATTGACAGTTTGGCTGATATTTTGTATAAAATAGTTAGCTTTTTCGCTCTTTGAAATCCGAAAAGCTCAAGGTGTTTACTATGATTTGGTGGATTTGGCTCTTATTATGGGTCGTAATCGGCTTGCCAATCGGCAAGTTCGTGCTTGGCTTTGGGAAGAGAAACCAAAACAGCCGTGCAGTAGTATTGCTAAAAGAAATAACCTATCTGATCATCGGCTTGCTGTTGATTTTCGTCAACGTGAACGACAGTCTCATGATTTGGTACCTGGTAATCGCATTCGGGATTTCCCTGACCTGGGATTTCTTTGGTAATTCATCACCTCTGACAATTCTTAGTGGTGGAATTACCGGCATAATAGTTGTTGCATTCTTCTTTACCCTCTTTGTTGCGGGTAACAATAATGCGATGTACTTTGACAGCTTCATTGAAAAATCGGAAGGATTTCCGATTCAAAACGAAGTGCCGGACAACATGATTCGATTGACTACTCAGGAATTAGTTGAATCGATTGCTTCTCAGCATATGGGAGAATTCGGTTCCGCAGTTGAAATCGTTAATTCCCACGTGGGAATGATCGATGGAAGACTGTACTGGCTTGTCATGGTGGCCAATAAAGAGTCATGGGGTGCGAAGTATCGGACCGCCGGAATTATCGCCGTTGATGCCAATGATCCTGACCAGCCGGTGAGAATTATTAAAGAAAAATTCAACATTGCCGAAGGCCTTGATTTTAATCCGATTATCGGAGCTAACGGCCAGGTCGGAGCTAAGGGCTACTACGGAATCGGTACAGAACCTGTTTACGGAGATGCTTATCCGGTAATCAGCCCAGACAACAAGTGGTCAATCGCTTTGACCAACTACAAACCTGATATGGGATTTGTCCGTAAGTATGACGGAGTCTACCAGATAGACCAGCACGGTGAAGTCATTAATCATTACACGGAGGATATTCCAGACTGGATGATTAAGCCGTACGATGAAAGTGGCTTTCTCGAACAAGGAATCAATGATTGGGGTTCCCATCGCCGTGGAGACTCTTTCGATCTGTTCGCCCCAGGTTTCCTGCACGTCGCTCCCAGCAATGACCGTTTGCAGATAACAGAAGACACTCGCTTTATCTATGACCCCGACACGAACCAGGTTGTTGCCATGGATATGGTTAATCCTATCCGTGATAACGGACAGCTTTCGCTCGTCGGAGCATTCAAAGCGACTTCCAAGGGTATCTCCTACTATGATTTGAGGAAATATGACCTCATGAGTGGTGTTGCGGCCAGCGGTGTTGTTAAGAGTAAGATTACCGCTCGTTCCGGATCGAACTACTATACGGCCATGGAATTGCTTTACCCGATGAAGGTAAACAATCAGACCAAATACGTCTGGTTTGTTCCCATCTACTACCAGAGTCAGAACAGTAATCTGATTGGCTTAGCCGGACTCGGCATTGTCGATGCCCAATCAGCCGACAAAGTGGTAGTGGAATACACCGGTGACGGAGTTACCGGCGGAACACTGATCAAGAAGACCAGAGAAGCTTTCCGGGCTCTTTATGGTAAAAAGGAACAGTCTCCGCAATTGTCTTCAGGATTCATCAATGGAACAATTGTTTCCGTCTATGACTTCTACACCAAAGAAGGCAATACCAGAGGATGGATTACCATTCAAACTCCCCTCGGAGTAAAAGAGGTTCTTATTAGAAGTGACCTCTTAACCGACCAAGAGATTCTGGAAATCCAGAAATCCAAAAAGGGAGACCGCATTGAGCTTCAGGTTGACGACAACAGTGTCGTCAAAAAACTAACTTTTTTAAAAGACTATTAAATGCGATAGTCTTTTTCTTTTATCTTGATAGTTTACTTTAAAAATTTAAAAGTAGAAATAATCTTATCCGATAAGGATAAAGCAATATCTTTTATATAATATGTCTTTGAATTATGATTTACTATAATAATATTTCCAGGAGAGTCCATCCCATATTCAGATTGGACTTGATAAGCTTGTTCCCCATTAAAAGTAATGTAATCTTTAGTTTTTATTCGATAGCTATTATCAGAATTAATGATCTTTTGGTCAGATAAGTATTTTTCTAAATCAGTAATATATGTATCTAAAATTTCTATTGATATATAGTTTGGCTCACAACAAAAAAACATTTCTGGTTTGTCTGTAATAAAAACTTTTTGACTATTTAAATCCGCAGGAATTACTTTTGCCTTTATTTGATCAGTTCCCTGAAAAAGAGAATAACCATTTGGATATTTTATTTCAAATCCGTATTTATCATTTTTGTAAATAGTCCAATTAGCTGTTTCGTCCACTTTTACTTCTGGGCATGCTGTAAACTCACAATTAGGACCGGTTCGTCCAACCGATGAACCATCAGGACAAATCTTAGCATCCATAGTACAGGCTGTTTGTTTTGTGAGTTGCTTGTTTATTAAATAATAGCCAGTTCCTCCGACTCCAGCCAAAACTAAAACAATTAGAGCAATTACGATAGGAGCAAAACCTTTTTGATATTTATTCATGTTTTTTTATTTGTTAATCTTAAAAATATTATATCACAAACTAAAAACCGACAGAAGTGTCGGCTTTATTTTTTAGGGGCGCTGGGACGTTATCAGAGCCTTTTTATCTCTTAATTGTTAATTTTTCCTTTGCTTCTTCGATAGATGTAACAAAATTGATTTCGCCTTGTCTATTGCTTTCGTAGATGAAGTCTTTTAAAACATTGCTTTGGTATTTTGAGAAATCTCCAATAATGGCAATCTTGAAATTGTAGTTTACAAACTTCTGGAGTATTTCTCCGGCAATTCCTGTTTTTAAATCAAAAAAAGAAGGAATGAGATTCTTTTCATAAATGATTAATTTTGTTGTTTTTGAATTAAAACAACTTCCCATTAAGTCTACGGCATCTTGAGCTTTACTGAGTTCAATTTTGTCAGATATCAATTCAGCGATATTTTCTTCGCCTATTTTTAGTATACTTATTTTCATATTTTTATATACATAAAAAGAAAAAACCTAATAAGGGCGCTATGACTTTTTAAAATTATTTTTGAAAAAAGAGAGAATATTTTAATATTTTCGAAATTATATTTTATATTGTCTTTATTATCTAAACTTAGGTGGCTTCATTCCACCATTTATCAAAATCTTTTTTTATAGTTTCAGCAATTTTTGGATTAATTATATGGACCATTGTCGTTTTATTCCCCCCAAAATTTTTGAGAGAAGAGTCAACTTGGAGCACTTCGTCGTTAATAATATAAAAGCGGGCATGAGAAATATTTGTTTTTTTTACGTCTATATTTTGATTAAAATAAAGATTAAAAGCATTAATTTTTTTCAAGAATTCCTCGTCGATAATTTTTCCTAGAAGTTTAATTTCTGCTTTTGGTAACGCTGATTCAAGTAATTTTAATATATCTTCACCAGGATAAGAATCGTATATTATAATATTTTTGGCTCCCAAAATTTTTCCCTCAAGAAATGATACTAATTCTTCTCTAGATCCATAAGGAAAATATATTTGATTGATTTCATCGTCAATTTCATGTAATTTAGCTTCTTTGATTTTTATTACACCGAAATCGCTTATTTTATCAATTGTTCCCACTAATCTAACTGGAGTACCTGATGGTATTATTTTTATTAAAGGAAATAAATTTTCGTCTATATTACAACTAACACCAGTATGGTTTGAAGGGGTTTTTAAAAGAATGAGTAATGAAGAGTCAACTTTTTGAACTATTTCAGTAAAATTCAAATCCCAACAAATTTTTTGTCCAACATAATTTTTCATTATATCGTCTCGTTGGTATGGCGTAGCGTTATTAAAAATTTCCTTAATTTTCTCAGGAGTTATTTCCATATTTTTTATCTATTTTTTATCCGACAATTAGGACTATCGCCTACGAAAGTGATAATATATCCAGTATTACAACACCATCCGAACTTATTTATACATTCATGTGCATTTTCTGGAACATCAGCCTTAAAACATCCATAGTTTGTTTCTCTATATCCAGCCTCACATTCACAATACATTGTAGGATAATAATTAAAATTTAAATTTCTATTGCAAGAAATTTTAGCGATAAAAATTATTATTCCATTAAAAATTAATAATACGATAATTAACTTTAATAATATTTTTAATATTTTTTTAATATTATAAAAAAGGTTACTTTTTTCGTTATAAATAATATATAAAAATATATTATAATATGAAAATTGAATAATTAATTGAATTAAGTATAATCCAGCAGCTATAAATGATGCATTTGCAAGATAAGTTAATATATCAAAATCATTATTATAGACATAAATTTTTGATGGACCAACTAATACTAATATTATAAAGAAAACAAATATTAAATAATAAATAGCGATCAATAAACGATGCCACCATTTTTCTTCTAATTTTTTCATTAATTGATCATTATATAAAAAAGGGAATAATATTTTTTCAATGATTTCTTTTTTTATTTTCATAAAATTAAAACACCTCAAAAAGAGGTGTCATTACTTACTATTAAATTTGATAATATTTGACGCATACTAATTTTTTCCTCTTTTATTATTCCACTCAACTAATTCAATTAAAATAATAAACGGCAACCATAGTGGAAGTAATATCAGCATTACTACTATGCTCCCATAATAATATAAGACTCCATCTCTTTTTTTATCCAATCCTGTTGGAAAATAATTTGACATATTTATATATTCGAATTAGCCGGGTTTCTCGATATTAAAGGTAGCGTGCAGGCCGAGTCGAGCTCGAACCCCGGGGATGTATACCCCACAAGGAAAATTTAAGTACTTTTATATTATCATAACGACGCGACTTGAGCTATCCAAAAAGTGACAAAAGTGACATAAAATCATATATAAAGTTACGACATAGTGTCACTTTTTATCGATTTTACAACTTTGGAATATCTAGTCTTTGTATACCCTCAATGCAGTATGCTAACAATAAAGATAATCCATTATTTTCAACATCAAATTTTCTTTTTTCGTTGACAGCAAGGGCTAAATCATTAAATAATTCTAATAATACTCGCTTGTCTTCTGCCTCATAGAGACTTAAATCAATTTTATCGTTAAATTCTATCTTAAGCCATTCGAAAATACTCTTGTCCTCAATGTGCTTTTTTATTTCTAATGGGCTTATTTTAAAACCTTGATCTAGTAAAGAATTAAAACAAAAAGATAAATAAGTTAATCTTGTTATTGGTTTCATTTTTATTAATTTAATTTTATTATTATTGTCGACCTAAATTTTAATAAGTATATTTTTAGTTAATTTTTCTCCTAAATAAGAAAGAATACTTCCATCTTTATTAAAATCAGTAGCGTTATTCCAATGAATATTCCCTATTATCTGGCCTATAGCAACTTCCCATGGCTTACTACTTCCGATTATTCCCATTATGTCGTTTCTTATTTCTTTTATATCAAAATCTTTTCGATTATATCCATCTTCTTTAAAAAGTTTCATAGTTTCAAAATGAGGATGATTTTTTCCTGTTTTTTCAACTAGCCATTCATCTATTTTATTTTTTAAATCTTCCCAATTAACAGAAAGAGATGTTAAAACTTCGTCCGAGAGCAGTAAATTTTCTGCGTTTCTACAAATAAGTCTGAATTTAATTATTGGCAAATCATCTTCGATAGAATCAGCAATACCATCACTATCTCTTAATGAGTAAGCTTTTGCGTTATTATAAACTGCCTTTATGATATTTTTTACTTCAGTTTCATAATTAGAAATTTGTTCTATCGATCCACATGGACATGGATATATTTTAATAGCGCCTATAGATGTTCTTACGGTTTGTTGCCAAATCCTTTCATCGTCTTCTCCTTCTACAAGAAAGACCGGTGCTTCGTTAAATAGATTAGATAAAGGATGAGCCCCAAATACAGGTAAAATCTTTTTATAAACTTCCGTCACTGGCTTAAAATCTAAAACAGTCTGGCCGCTAGTCATGAATTCAATATGAGTATTTGCATAATTTTCCAGGGCTCCTAACATTGCCGTACTGTGAGTAGCTATAATAATTATGAAATTTCCGTCCTCTATTAAATCCTTAAGAAAAACTATTAATTTAACTTGAAGATCTGGATGTAAATGAACATCTGGTTCATCTAATAGTAAAATGTTTGTTTTGCTAACTATAGATTCTTTTGCGAAGGTTAAAGCTTCGATGCCTAAGGATATTAATTCTGATTCGCCGCTGCTAATATGCTCTGGAGATATTTTTTCTGCTGTTCCTTTTTTATAGATTTTAAAAGTTGAATTATCAGGTTTTATTTCAATTTCCTCTAATAAAGAATTTATTTTATTAATATAAGAATCAAACAACATTAATTCTAGTTCTTCAGTAGGTTTTTTTGCTTTAATCGCATCATCTATTTCTCTCGCAATAATATCCTTGAGTATTCTATATAAAGCCGTAGATTGTTGTTTGAAATGAATATATTGATTAGTATTTCTTGATTCGGTTAGTGAAGCAGGATCTGAATTTAAACTTTTTTCGATACTAGGTTCTTCGATTAAGAATCCTCCTCTTTCAGGATTTACTAATTTTAATGATCCGAAATTAGTAATTTTTTTACGCTGAGAATTTATATGTCTTAATATTGTACTTTTACCACATCCGTTTTTGCCTAAAATGATGTTTATTTTATTAAGGTTAGTTAATTTATACGGGTCTAATGTTATATCCATAAAAGTAATTTTCTATTTTTATGCAAATGATGATTTATTCTTTTATTAATTATGAAAGATAAGTACAGTTATTAATTTATATTATTCAGATAATTGTATTATCGCCGTTTGTAATACTTGCCAACAAATCTTTGCAGTATGTTCATCTGGATTAAAATTTGATGACATCTGTTGATAGGGATGAATATAATTTCGAAAATCTCTTAAAGCATGGCTAAATTTTTTAACATCCTCTCCAATTAAGTTTAGTTCGCGAGCAACATTTATGAAGTCGTTAAGATTCCAGTTTTGAAATAATTTAATTTTCCCATCTTTATCTTTCGGACTACCTATTGATTGGTTAAATTCTTTGGCTTTATTGCTTGCTATGCCAAGTAATATTCCTTCAAGCGTGCTGCCACAAAGAAAAATAACAGATAACGGCGCCTTTGCATTTAAACATTTTTTAATTTCGTCAATTCTTTGTTGTAATATTCTAGAAACTACACTGTCTAATCCTAATTTAGAAATATCAACATTTTTAAAATCTCTGTTTAAAAATTCTTCTTCTTTCATGCTTTGAGTCTGTATTTTAATACCAATAAGTTTGTCTGATATTTCTTTTCCTCGATTAATTAAATCTTGAGAAAAATCTTTGCTATCGAGATTACCAATTAAGATTTGATTTTTTATATATTCGATTAATTTATGTATAGATTTAGCAATTATTTGTTTATCAGATATTTGCCAAAAACCTCTTACGCGATTAGCTTTTGATCCGCTGGCATAATTATATTTATCGTCATAAATATCAATACCAATATCATCGATGAAGAATTCTTGAATTGTTCTATTTGTAAAATTTAAAACTCCTCCCCCACTCATTTGGAGAAGTTTTTCTAAAACCTGTTTTTCATTGGTATCCAAATTAGCCATTTTGTCTATATATTATTTACCTCTTGCGATATCTTCTTGGAGTTGCATATATTCATCGCCTGCCCTATCCGCTTCTTCGGATATTCTCTCCTGTTCTAATAGTTCTTGCTCTTCAAATTTCCTTCTTCTTTCGTCTAATGTTTCATCTTCATACATCCAGTAATCAGTTCCGGCAACTCCAGATTTATAGCCAAGTATTTTTTGAGCTGACAAAGAAAGGCTAGTTTTTTTACCCTCGAATTCAATTAAACGATCATCTATTACTTTAGCTTTTTTAGTTTCATCACGACTAAATACTAATTCTGAGCCGACAGGAATATCTACCATGCTAAATTTAAAAATTGATCTTCTTGCCCTGGCTTGATGTAGTGCTTGTTGGTCTTCTTTATTATCTACAAAATCATCTCTAGGGGTTATATTTTCTATTTCTGCCAATTTCAATGCAGCCACGACCCTTTCAGGTGATATTTGAAAAAACTCCCTCTTTGGATTTGTACGACTGTCATCAAAAGCATCATGTAGTTGATGTTCTACAAATGAAGCATCTTTTACGGTGCATGCGTAAAAACAAGTAAACGGAAGAGGGACACCTGTTGATGAACTTAATTCTCTAATTCTTTGCTCAAGACTTGTTGATGTTTTGCCAATTTTTACATAGCCTGGCATAGCTTCGTTTATTACAATGTAAATTATGTCCATATTATTGTTTTTTACACATAGAAAGCAATTTTAAGCTTAAGCTTGTTAAGTCTATTCGTGATAATTCGAAGGTTATTTTTTGTTTGTCTGTTATTTTTTTCTCTAATTCTTTTACTTTTTCATGTTCTTTAAGATGGTTATAGATAGACTTTATAGAGAAAATTTTTCCAGAGGGGGTACGTAAAAGTCCAAGAGATACAAGATTATCTAGATAAGATTCGATATTTTCTGGAAATTCTAAAGATATATATTCAGGTAATAAATTAAAATTATTGAGCAGAACAGTGTAACCTTTAACTCCTTCTATTTCTAACTTAACGTCAATCATTGGGACGGATGTTCCAAGGGATAAAGATACAATATTATTAGGTAGTGAATATTTTAGTCTTTCTTCTTCTGTTAATGTCGTTGCATCGATAGTTATGATATTTTGGGGTGAATTTATAAATTCTAGTATTTTTATTTCGTCAGATGTAATTCTATTTAATATTTCGATAAAAGATAATAAGACTTTACCGTGCGTTTCTTTTTTTGAAGCATTAGCGAGTATTTCTGCATAATAATCAGATACTGTTTCGTCTTCGGTATATCTCATTTTCTCCAAAATTGGAACAAGGATTCTAGTGTCTGGACTAATTAATTCTTCCTCTTTTAAGCCTTCCAGTTTGTCTAAGTATTTATGAATATTTTTTTCGAAAATATAAGCAACTCTTCCTATTGGTGTCGCAAAAAGAGAAACACATTGTCCTAACGATTTTCCTACCACTTTAAGAGCAGGCTTAGCAGAATCCTTATAGGCTTCCAATGCAGTCGCTTCTACTATTTGTTTTACGATTTCTTCCTCATTCATAATTTTATTTTAAATTAAAAAATAAAAACACCTTAAAATAATAAGGTGTTTCCATCAATAATATTGATTAATAAATTGTTTCCTTGTGTAATCATTGTTTTTTAAAAACTATACGACTCGTGCGCTCTAACTACGCTCAAGTTGGCAGGCAAGGTCGGTCTAGAACCCCTACCCTCCAAGCAGTGTAAGGGTTCTTTGGGGGTCTTGGCGATACTCAATTTGAGGTGTCTAGGTCTGATCAAAATGAGACAAATGAGACAGTATAAAAAGG